>Ga0182745_1000027_pt1 | contig 239707 bp, 228 predicted proteins | sample eDN3rd30CKraftBY_FD_128523 | JGI IMG/M metagenome (GOLD analysis project Ga0182745, IMG submission 128523) | Enriched backyard soil microbial communities from Emeryville, California, USA - eDNA 3rd pass 30_C Kraft BY (version 2) (version 2) | ecosystem: Environmental > Terrestrial > Soil >...
AGATTCATAGACATTACCACCGATATAAGTGGTCGTAGTTACAATACGCTCCGGGCTGTAGATATTCTCCTCATGCACCACGGTGGCCGTGGTCTCATCCGTGATCTTTTGCAGCTTCATACCAGCCGCATCATACACATAGCTGATCGTGCCCTTGTTTGTCACGGTGATCGTCTGCGGCAGGTTCAGGTGGTTGTAGGCAATAGATGCAATGTCCTTGTTCTTATCGTATTGCAGGTTGCCGTTGTCATCATAATTGTAATCCGTAGCGGTACTAGTCTTGCTGCCGCCGAGGCTGGTGAGATAGCCTTGCGAAGCGCGGAAGTCACCCAGATGCACATTGGTAGCTAGCCTTTATTTAGTTCTATTAAAATTCATTAATGATTTTTAGTGTAAGTGAGTCGGAAACATTGAAACAGAATTTATTTAAATGTTATCAAGTATAACAAATACAACGGCCAGAGTAATTAACAAACATCCTATAAAGGTTGACACCTTATCAAACCGTATTTTAGGTATATCGGATTTAAAAACCCTATAAAGCAAAACAAACATTATTATATACGTACCCCATATACAACTTAGAAAAAATACCAAAAGTGACAACATATAAAAGTTAGCAAGGCTTGGAAGCAATAAAATCATTATTAAGCTTGCAGCAACTAAAGCTAAAGTTGTCTTACAGAAAAAAGATTTCATAATCGTTCATTTGTGTTTACGAATATTTTGAGGGCTTTATTCTGAACTTCATGATGATATCCCGAGCGAATAGCTTCTTGATCTGCTTTAGCGTCCTTAAAGCCCTCATTACCCTCTGATCCTAATTTCGCACTTGAATAATCAAAGCCCATAACTTTCATCGCCTGCCCCCATAACCAGTTTCCTCCATCCATAGCATTGTATGCAATTTTATTTCCATCCCCCAAAATAAAAAACCCACCAACTTTATCCATTCCTTTCCCTCCGTCAGCTCCTCCAAGATAATTAAGTCCAAAATCCATGCTATTATTATTTCTCCCTCTATCTGCATCTGATGACCTACCTGATTCAGTAGCAGCTTTATACCATCTGGAAAAAAAATTTCTTTTTTTAATCCCAGCATCCTTCATAATCCAATTAATTTCTTGATCAGACACCTTCTGAAGCTTTTTTTGGCCAACTTTCATTTCAGAGAACGCATACTTGTCAACATTTGGATCATTAAACATAAAAGCCACGCTTGTATTCCATTGTTGATATTCTTCACCGCGAGCATTTTTTACCGTAGTATACTCTCCGATTGATCCTCTAATTCCTTTTTCATCTAAATTCCCCATTCCCACATAAACGCCATTCCCGTCAAAACGATACGTTGTATCCCCAAGTAAATCTGTAAATCTTAAAGGATTATTTTTAAGAGAATTGTATAATCCAATTGAGACTTCTGGTTTTGGATCTATTTGCCACCACCGCCCAGTTTGTGGATCAATCGTTCTATAAAATGCTTCATACGTACATAACCCAAAGTCAGCATTTTGCTCGTAAAATTGAAACTTCTTCTTATTTCCCGGCTCTCCCAATCCCAACGCCTTACTGCTTATCCCCGCCATCGTCAACCCAAAAGGATAATAATGGGTCTCTTCCAATAACGGACTTCGCGTATGAACCAACTGCAAATTATCAAAGAACACATTCACCGGACTCTCGTTGCTCACATAAACATAAAGATAACCGTTTTTGATGGCAGCAAGGTTTTGCAGGTCAGTGAAGTGGTCTTTGGTAAAACCAGTCGGATGTACGGGACTAGCACCACCGCTCACCATTTTAAACTGCTCATCGAAGAAGATGTAGTTGATAAACGCTTTGGGACGTTGCGGGTAACTCGCATCATCCCGGCTTGGGTCATTGATAAACGCACCAAGCGGTGTGGTGATGTCCGTGATCGCATTCAACTGGCTGGCCGTGGCTTTACCGGCTGCCGCACTGCCCGGTGCGCCGAGTAAGCCTGATAAGATATCCAACGCAACCGGTGCCACATTCGGAGAACCAGATGTATTGGGTGTGTACCAATGGCTCTTTCCAAACACATCCACCTTGTCTCCCGCCATTACTTTGAGCGTGATACCCAGCCCCATTTTATTGGTGCCCGAGTTTACGCGGTACATTTTCTGGCTGGTCGTCGATTCAAAGGTTGGATCGCTGGGATTGTTGCCGATCCCGTTGTCATTGTCATAGGCCGGGGAAGGAGCATTGGGTCCCATTACGCTCACGTCCACGATCTGTGCTTGATCGATAGTATAGTATTTTTCTTCCGTCGCAATCTTGGCATCTTCGAGTGTAGCGATCGGGTATTTGTCTATTTTCTGCTCTTCGGTGATCAGTACCCTGACATTACCCAGGTGATCCTTGATCATGTAGTCATATTCCAGTCGTGCAGGATTAATGCCTTCCGCAGCGATGTATCTTGTCCGGCCTTCTTCATTGCCCAGGAACTGTAATTTATCGGTATAACCTAAAGCATTTTGTAGCGTGCTGTTATTCGGATAAGCTTTGGATTCATAGACATTACCACCGATATAAGTAGTAGTGGTTACAATACGCTCGGGGCTGTAGATATTCTCCTCGTGCACCACGGTGGCAGTCGTTTCATCCGTGATCTTTTGCAGCTTCATGCCCGACGCATCGTAGACATAACTGATCGTGCCTTTGTTTGTTACCGTGATCGTCTGCGGAAGGTTCAGGTGGTTGTACGCAATGCTGGCAATGTCCTTGTTCTTATCGTACTGCAGGTTGCCGTTATCATCATAGTTATAGTCCGTAGCGGTACTAGTCTTGCTGCCGCCCAGGCTCGTGAGATAGCCTTGCGAAGCGCGGAAGTCACCCAGTTTGGTGGTGGGATCATTGGAGGCGTCCACTACGTTTTTGAGCTTGTTGGTGCCTGTGTAGTAGGTATAACTCAACTGGTCGATCCAGCCACTGCTCAGGCCTTTGAGGCCTTTTTGAGACATTCCCAATATATTGCCGTTGGCATCGTAAGCCGTAGTGGCATCCGTACCGTTGCCCATCTGCATGCTGAAGTCGATACCGGCGGTGGTGTTGAACGTGGAGCCGGTGTATTGGGTAAAGTCGCCCTTTAATAATCGGTTGGCCGCATCGTAACCAAAATCGTATTTTCTTTTTTCCTGATCCCCGGCGCTTTTCCAGACCATGCCCGTAATGTTGCCGTTGTATTGGGCTGCTGCATAAGATTGTCCGCCGACCAGGTTGTTATTCGTTTTGTCATACCCCAGATCAAAACCAAAGTAATGATCACTCACGGCATCCCTGGCATAGGCCCGGTTGGCTCCCAGCATCCAGCCCCTGATGTTATAGTCATAGGTCAGTGTTTCCAGCGGGTCGGTGGTATTTTTTCTGCCGAGCTTTTTTTCTTTCAGTTGGCCTAAGGCATCGTAGCTCATCTCGCTGAGTACCTTGAAGTTTGTCGGCAAAGCCACATCTGTGGTGCCCGTTTTCTTTTCAACCTTTACTATACGACCTAAATCATCATAGGTCGTTTTAGTAACAGCGGTAGTAGTTTGGGTTGGTGTCGCCAGTTTTTGTATCGAGATCAATGGTTGACCCGCCCAACTGTATTGGGTGGTCATCACATCGACGCCACCTGTGATATTCTGTCCTTGTACTTGAATGACTCTACCTTTCTCATCATAGAGGCTCACCGTCGCTAAATAAACCGGTGTGCCGCTTTTTAATACTTTCACCTCACTCCAGGTCGCCATGCCTTTGACATTGCTGGTTCTTTGCGTAGGTATTACCGGAAAAGGGAAGCTCGCCGACGCTGACAGAAAATGAATGTTCCAGGTCGTTAAAAACGTAGCCGATAAACCAGAAGGCAGTCCCGCATAGTCATCGTAATGTGTTCTCGTTAGTCTATCCCAGCCACTGCCGGGCGTGGAGGTGGCCGCAAACGGATAATCCGTCGAAGCCGCATTCGCTTGTGTCTGCTGCCAGCTTCTCGTTTGATTACTCGTCCAAAGACCTGTCTCAACCGGGCGGTTTAAATAGTCATACAGCGTTGCCAGCCATTGGTTGCTGGCGCGGAGATTACCGTCCTGGGTCAATACCAGCCGGTCCTTGTTATCGTACACCATGTACACCGGTTTGGCGCCCGGTACTTGCTTGGCGATCATTCTGCCACGTTCATCATAGGCGTAGCGGAAGGTCTGCTCTTCCAAAATGATACTCGTGAACGTGAGGCTGTTGGCCACTAAATCAATAAACCCTTGCGGCTGGATCACACCAGTCAAACGATTATGCTTATCATAAATATAATAAGTGCAAAGCCAGCCCGGATGCCCGCTGCCCGTTCCATTGTCCGCCGTCGCGGTTAACTGCACTTTTTTGAGCACCACCAGTCCGTCTTTGTCCTTGTACTCGATCACCTGTTTACCATGTTCGTCCGCGGTGATCGTTTTGTACAGTTCTCCTTCGGGATAAGTGCCGGGCGTAGTATAACCGGCAAAATCTCCGCTCACTGAAGTCAGGTTCCAGATACGCACCGCGTCGGTGGTCGTGTTATGCACATAAGAAGTTTGTACACCTCTGGACGCGCCCACCCAGCTATTACCCGGGGACATGCCTTTAAGCGGACGGCTCAATGGCGAGGCTTCAAACTCCGTTTTACCATAGTAATAGGTTTCCCCTTGGCCCGCAACCGGGTTCAGCGCCGCGTTGCTGCTTGAATAAAAAGCATTTTGTTGCTCGAACGGGTTGCGCTTGAACAAACCATCGGTTACGCTGGTGTTGCCACCCGTCGTATTAGCTGGTGAAGGCAGAAACTTATACTGTTCTCTTCCAAGTTCATCATAGACAATCGTGTTAACGATATCCGTGGCCGTTCCGCCCGTGATCAATGATCCTTGTTTGATCACCGTTTGCACCGGTCTCCCTACCCCATCCATGTATTGCGTCGCCATCCGCACATCGGTTAGCGGTCTTGCGATCAGGTTGTCCGGGTTGGTCTCCGGACCCACTGCATCCCAGATGCGCACCCAGTTCACCTTGGCTCCAACAGGATATACTTGCTGCGCACGCGCAGTTGATCCAATAAATAATAATGCAAGGAAAATGTTTACTGCACGACACGGCAGTAAACGCAGCAATAGGTGGCGCTTCGGCATACGATGGTGGTTGGTTTGGGACGACATGATCAGCGATGGGTTCGATCACCGCATGTTTCTATTCTTCTCTAAATGCAAACCTCAGGCATTTACATAAAAAGACTACACAAAATTCTCCTTTTTTGTCCACATCAAAAATCAAAACACACATTTGACTTCACAAAAACCCTCCACCACACTGCGGGAAAGGTTCATATGGGTTCACGCTCACTTCATCAACTCATATACAAAACTTTCGCCCTCCTTCACCTGGATGTTTTCAATAGCCCTCACTTTTCCTGAAATCACATCGCGGGCTTTGGTAAATCCTTTTGTCCGTTCGGCCCACTCCTTCCAGCGCATTTCACCGGGCTTGTTGCCCGTATTGGCCATCACCATCACCGTTTGTTCAGGTGTGTAACGGAAGTATACATAGAAGTTGTGACGCGGAATGAATTGCATCATTTTACCACGCGTTAATGCCGGCGATTGTTTACGGAATTGGGCCAGTTTACTGATATAGGTATAGATGCTGTCTTCCAATGACGTACGTCCGCTGCGCGAAAATTTGTTAACCGAATCTCCTGCCCAGCCTCCGGGAAAATCCATCCTCACCATCGCATCATTCGGATTTTTGAAATTTTTCATCAACACTTCCGTCCCGTAATACAGTTGCGGGATACCGCGAAGTGTGAGCAACCAGTTCAACGCCATTTTTAATCTTTCAGGATCTTCTCCTGCTACGGAAAACACACGGTCCATGTCGTGATTATCCAGGAAGATGCAATTGTGCATCGGATCTTTGTATACCACATCCTGCGCCAGCGTTGAATAGATTTTATTGACGCCATCGGTCCAGCCGTCGGCTTTGTTCATGCCGGCGAGCATGGCAAAGCAGGTTTGAAAATCTATCACACCATCTGCGTTGTGGCGGAAAGGCGTTTGAATATTGTTGCGGGTAAAATAGGCATTGCCGACTACGGAGTTTACCCAGGCCTCTCCCAGGATGGTGATAGCCGGAAATTCCCTGTATAAGGCTTCATTCACTTTATTCAGAAAGGCTTCGTCACAATATTTATAGGTGTCCACACGCCATCCGTCGATCCCGAAGTTCTCCGTTGTCCAGATGGCATGTTGGATCAGGTAAGTGGCCAGGAAGGGATTGCGTTGATTGAGGTCGGGCAAATGATCCACGAACCATCCATCGAGCATCACCTTGCGGTCATAGGCAGACGCATAGGGATCAAACAATACTTCTTCGCGATGACTCGGCCCCTGGAAGGAAGGCCAGTTGTTGATCCAGTCGTCTGTCGGCGGATCCAGCACAAACCAATGCTCTTTGCTCACATGGTTGTATACGGCATCCTGTATCACTTTAAGACCGCGGCGGTGTGCGGCATCGCAGAATTCGCGGTAGCCATCGTTGCCGCCAAATCGTTTGTCGATCTGGTAATGATCCGTAAACCAATAACCATGATAGCCTGCCACATTATTACCGAATTCATGCATCATGGTCACATCATTCTCGATCACCGGCGTCATCCAGATGGTGGTGATACCGAGGTTTTGCAGGTAATCAAAATTATCCTGTATGCCTTTAAAGTCGCCGCCATGACGATCGTAGCGGTTGGCGCGATCGGCTGTGTTGGAACGATAGCCGGGAATAACATCATTGGTAGTATCGCCATTGGCGAAACGGTCGGGCAACATCAGGTAAACGAAATCTTCTGCGTGCACACCTTTTACCCGTTCCTTCCCGTTGGTACTATGCCTTGCTTTTAACTGATAAGTAAATCTGCGTTGCGCTTTACCTGTAGCGCCGTAAGTAAATACCACCTCCTGCGGACGGGTAGTGGCGGCAAGTTCCAGGTCCACAAACAAATAACGCGGATTGGAAACCGTATTTACTTTTACCACGCGCACATCTTTGCTGGAAGAGCGGAACTGCACATTTTTTCCAATCTCCGTACTATCGTGGATCAGTAATTGCAGCCGGCGGTCTTTCATGCCGGTGTACCAGTGCGAAGGGTAAACGCGTTGAGCCTGTGCTACACAAACAAACAATACAAGCGTTATCAAAAATGCAAACAGTTTCATCGGATTATTTTTTTTCGTTGGCCTTAACGGCTGCGGGATCGTATACAAAAAGTGCACTGATAGCTCCTAAGAACATCAGTATACCGGAAATAATCAATGCATAAACAGGCTGATTATTATAAACATGTTTGATCAAGGGGCCACTCACGATACCATTGAGTATTTGCGGAATGGTGATAAAGAAATTAAAAATCCCCATGTAGATACCCATTTTACCGGCGGGAATAGATCCGGAAAGAATTACATAAGGCATTGCCAGGATACTGGCCCATGCTATGCCCACACAAATCATCGATAAAATAAGAAACCAAACAGATGGAGCGAAGAAGAAAGAAATAAGACCGATACCGCCAATCAGCAGCGATACCGCGTGAGTACGCTTGCGGCCCAGCTTTCTTGCAATAGCAGGCAAACAAAGCGCGTAAAGCGCCGCTGCACCATTGTACACCCCAAAAATAATTCCTGTCCAGGTTTGTGCACTGCGGAAACCGTCCGAGCTTCTATCGTCGATCGATAAGCCCATGATATGTGTGGATATGGCGTCGGTAGTAAAGACCCACATACCAAATAATGCACACCAACTGAAAAACTGAACCAGTCCCAATTGACGCATGGTCTTCGGCATTTTGGTAAAGTCCCTGAAAATTTGCCCCAATCCTGCGTGTGCATTCTCCGGGCGGCCATGGTATTTCTGGTATTCTGCTGGTGTATACTCGCGCGTACGTATAACAGTCCAGAGGATACTGATAATAAAAACGACGGCCCCGATATAAAATGAATACTTCACATTGTCTGCTACTACTCCGTCCTGCGCACTGGATGATACATTAAAGAAATAATGAAGAATAAACGGCAGGAATGAGCCGACAACAGCTCCGATGCCGATCAAAAATGTTTGAATGGAAAACCCGAGCGTGCGTTGCTGATCCGGAAGATTGTCTGCCACCAATGCGCGGAATGGTTCCATCGCAAGATTGAAGCAGGCGTCCATCACCATCAGGAACCCTGCACCGATAATGATCAGGGGAGCAAGATCACCGAGGATATTGGCATTCGGCATCAGCACCAATGCTCCCGCGGAAAGAAGCGCGCCGGCCAGGAAATAAGGACGTCTGCGGCCAAGACGCGTCCAGGTACGATCACTGTAATGCCCCACGATGGGCTGCACGATCATGCCGATTACCGGAGCGGCCAGCCAGAACCAGGAAAGATGCTCTACGTCTGCACCATAATTGCGGAGAATGCCACTGGCATTGGAGGTTTGCAGGGCAAAGCCAAACTGGATACCCAGGAAACCAAAACTCATGTTGAAAATCTGCCAGAAACTCAGGCGGGGTTTGGGAACGAGGTCGTCCTGATCCCGGATAAAGGAAGCTGTGGCCATAGCAATCGTTAGTTTTAATTCAAAATTCAAAAGGCGACATTCAAAAAACATATGCGTGGAGCTTTGCTGCACTTTGCGCATTATGCCTTACATCTTCAACGCCTTTCGTTGCAGCAAGATAATGATAATATGTAAAAAGTACACATTCCCCTGAAAAATGCCTTTTAACAGCGATCCCCGCACGAGTGCGGGGATCTTTATGTGTTTCTTATTGTTTTCTTATATCACGAATCCGTTTGGAAGCACTGCTCCTTTTTTGATAACGATCACGCCGTCTTTTATCGTATAAAGCGTATGATCGCCATTTTCAAGATGTGCACCGCCATTGATCCGTACATCGTCACCAATACGGCAGTTTTTGTCGATGATCGTGTTTTTGATATAACAACGGTTGCCTACTCCCAATGCCGGCAGCCCGCTGAATTTGTCGCTCTGGATATCTTCCAGGGTCTCATAGTAGTCGCATCCCATCAGGTAACTGCTCACGATGGTAGATCCATGTCCGATCCGCGAGCGGATACCGATTACGCTGTTCTCGATACGGGAGGCATTGATAATGGACCCTTCCGCGATCACCGTACGTTCCAATGTGGTGCCGCTGATTTTGGCAGGCGGCAGCATACGCGCACGTGTATAAATGGTATTCGTATTGTCGAACAAGTTGAAGTCGGGCAGCTCATCGGTCAGGTTCAGGTTCGCTTCAAAGAAGGAATAGATGTTCCCGATGTCGGTCCAGTATCCTTCGTATTGGTAGCTCACCACTTTGCGGCTTTCGATGGAATCGGGAATGATCTCCTTGCCGAAATCCGTTGCGTTGGCAAAATCGTCCTGCAGCAGATCAAACAGCAGTTTGCGGTTGAAGATGTAAATGCCCATTGAAGCGAGATAATTACGGCCTTTTGCTCTCATGGCATCGCCGGTATCACTCACCCAGTCGGGCAGTAATTCTTTGGAAGGTTTTTCGATGAAGGAAGTGATAAATCCTTCCTCGTCACTTTTAAGAATACCGAACTCCGGTGCTTCCCGGTCGCCAACGGGAATGGTGGCAATGGAAATATCGGCGCCACTGCGTTTGTGGTTTTCCAGCATATCATGGAAATCCATCTGGTACAGTTGATCGCCCGACAATATGAGAACGTAATCACTGGCAAACGGGCTGATGTGCCGCAGGCTCTGGCGTACGGCATCGGCCGTGCCCTGGTACCAGGTGGGGTTATCGGGTGTTTGTTCAGCCGCCAGTATATCTACAAAAGCAGCACTGAAGGCGCTGAAGTGATAGGTATTTTTGATGTGGCGGTTGAGCGAGGCGGAGTTGAACTGCGTCAGCACAAACATCCGGTTGATACCGGAATTGATGCAATTGGAAATGGGAATGTCCACCAACCTGTATTTACCTGCAATGGGCACCGCCGGTTTCGATCTGCTGGCCGTTAGCGGGTACAAACGGGAACCAGCGCCTCCTCCCAGGATCACCGTCAGCATTTCTTTAGAAATAGACATAAGAACTGTTGTATTATAGTTATTGGGTTATTTGCTCAAAAGATAAGTAAGAAAAAGGATATCACCATCCGGTGGTTGCTTTTTTGACCGAAGCCGTTTATGCTTCAGTCTTAAGAGATGTATAAAGATCAATATACTGTTGTGCCGATGCGTCCCAGGAGTGATCGATGTTCATCATATGTCCGCGCATCCACTGGTACAGGTCGGGCTTGTTGGCATAAAGATCTATTGCTCTCCCCACTGAGTAAGTGATATCACCAACGGTAGCCTGGTCAAATCGAATGCCGAATCCCTGCCAGTCACCAAAATCACGGATGGTGTCTTTCAACCCTCCAACGCTGCGTACCATCGGCACCGTACCGTAGCGCAGTGCATACATCTGGTTGAGTCCGCATGGCTCCACGCGGCTCGGCATCAGCAGAAAGTCGGAGCCTGCGTACATCAGGTGACTAAGCGATTCATTATACCCAATATAGGAATTAAAATACCCATTGAACTGGCTCTTCATCTGGTCGAGTTGTCCTTCGAGTTGCTGATCACCCGAGCCGAGCACCAGGAAATTGGCTTTGCCGTGATGCTGGTAGATGGATTGACTGATGGCATCGGGCAAGAGGTCGGCAGCCTTCTCTCCCACCAGCCGGCCGATAAACGTGATCAGCGGCTTGCCGGGATCGAGCCCAAATTGTCCGCACAGTTCCGCCTTGTTCTTTTGTTTTCCTTTTGCTACCAGTTCCGTGTTATAGTTTTTGGCGATGAAGTTATCCGTTTGCGGATCCCACACCTGCGTATCGATGCCGTTGAGTATGCCGTAGCTTTTACCTTTTTCGTATTCGAAAAGATTATGCAATCCGGCGGCGCTCTCGCGCAGCTCGTGCATGTAGCTCGGGCTTACGGTGGTTACTTTCCAGGCGCATTTCACCGCCGATGCCAGCGGGTTGATGGTATTGTCCCAATCGAGCATACCCCAGTTCCAGCTATCGTATGCCGGTATCAGGTAATATTTATCCCAGCCCATCCATCCCTGGTATTCTCCGTTGTGTACGGTGAAAACGGTAGGAACGTTGGCCAACTGATAGCGAAAAGCATAAGTATACTTGCACATGAACGGAATCAATCCGGTATGATGATCATGGCAATGGATAACATCCGGTTTGTGTTGCCAGCGGCTGAGCCAATCACATACGGCGATCTGAAAAGCCAGGAACCGCTCGGTATCGTCGTCATAGCCGTAGATCTTTTCGCGATCCAGCAGACCGTTGATATCCACGAGGTAGAGGTCGAAGCCGAGCTTGTTGGTCTTTTCCTTAATTACACTATAATGAAACCAGTGTGAACCGAGCGCTTGTCCGCCCTCGTGTACCAGCTCCCATTGATTGTCATAAAGAAATTTTGTACGGTACATCGGCATCACCACTTTGGCAACGTGACCGAGCTCGTTCTGGTACTTGGGCAGAGCGCCTACCACATCACCTAAACCTCCGGCTTTAGCAACCGGATAACATTCTGCAGCTATATGAATAATCTCCATTCAAACGGTTTATACACTAACAATTGTTGTCAAATTAAGTTGTTTTTTCCAATGATAACGGGATAATTAAAATTTTTGGATAACTGAATTCTGTTTATTTTCAGGACTTAATTAAAATAAACGATTGTAATGGCAGATCAATCTAAGCAGCCCACCAATTATGGAGCGCTGGGTACCCTCGTGACCGTATTTTTCTTCTGGGGGTTCATTGCCGCAGGCAACAGCGTATTCATTCCTTTCTGTAAACACTACTTCAACCTCGATCAATTTCAGAGTCAACTGATCGACTTTGCGTTTTACCTCGCCTATTATGTCGGTGCTCTTATCCTGTTTGCCTACGGCGCATACGGGGGCAAGGACCTTGTAGGAAAATGGGGATACAAGAAAAGTATTGTTTATGGTCTGCTCTTCTCGGCGCTTGGTGCGGTGGCCATGATCATTGCCGTCAATGCCAACGTATACGCAGGCATGCTGGTGGGATTGTTCATTGTGGCACTCGGGTTTTCGCTACAGCAAACAGCCTCGCAGCCTTTCGCCATTGCACTCGGCGATCCTTCTACCGGCACCAGCCGTGTAACGCTGGGCGGTGCGGTAAACTCCTTCGGCACCACTATCGGACCATTGGTAGTTGCCATTGCCCTGTTCGGCACCACTGCTCCCATCACCGATGAAAAAATTGCCTCGCTTGGATTGGAGAAAGTGATCCTGCTGTATGTATGTGTGGGCGCCTTGTTCCTCGGTGCAGCCGCACTTTTCTTTTTCTCCAAAAAAGTACCCGCGGGCATCAACGAAGAAAAAACAGAGAAAGCTAATAAAGCACTCAACTCCTTATTGATACTTACCGGTTTCCTGATCATGATGTTTGTGCCCGTCTTCACCAGCTATAAAAGCGAAGAAGCCGTGAAGATCGATAAAATGGAAAAGCGGATAGCCGATGACAACAAACTTAACGACAGCCTGCTCAAACAAGCCGGCGTTCCGGCAGCTTATGTAAAAGAATTGTCCGCCAAGGAGCCGCTGGTTGCTACGGCGAGTCTCGATTCGCTGCAAACGGCCATGCCCGCGGCAACACAAATCATCCAGGATGTAAAAACGGTTAAGACGGCACAGGTAGCACAGAAGGCAGAAATCGCTTCGCTGAAGCACCCCCTGGAGAAAAAAAGAATGTACTGGCTGCTCGGCGCCCTTGGCGTTGTGGTAGTAGCTTTATTGGTTTCCAATAAAATGGCGCGCAGCAAACCTGATGGCTGGGGTGCGATGCAGTATCCGCAACTCGTACTCGGTATGCTTGGCATCTTTGTCTATGTTGGTGTGGAAGTAGCCATCGGCAGCAACCTTGGTGAACTGGTAAGGCAAAAGGAATTCGGCGGATTGTCTTCGTCGGAAGCCACACCGTATATCGCCATGTACTGGGGAAGTATGATGATCGGACGATGGACAGGTGCCATCTCCGCCTTCGACTTCAGCAAAGGCGTAAGAACAGTGTTGATGTTTGTTGTGCCGCTCCTGGCTTTCGGCATCATCATTGGCGTAAACTCCTTATTTGGTTATGATATGTCGCCCCTGTATTACTATGTGGTATGTGTGGTGATCCAGATCGTGGCTTTTTATCTTAGTAAAGAAAAACCTGCACGCACGCTGTTGCTGTTCAGTGTACTGGGTATTGCGGCCATGTTGATCGGTATCATGACGACCGGTAAAATCGCGATCTATGCGTTTCTTGCCGGCGGCCTGGTCTGTTCTATCATGTGGCCATCGATCTTTGCACTTTCGGTAGCAGGGCTTGGCAAGTATACCACACAAGGTTCGGCCTTCCTGATCATGATGATCCTGGGTGGCGGTGTTATTCCCCCGATCCAGGGCAAGCTGGCCGATGTGATCGGTATTCACCAGTCCTATATCGTGGCGGCACTTTGTTTTGTTTACCTGGCTATTTTTGCATTTGTGGTAAAAGGCATTCTGCGCAAGCAGGGAATTGACTATGATGCGGAAACAAGTGGTGGGGGGCATTAATAATTCAAAAGTAAAAAGTCAAAAGTCAAAATTAATTTTGAATGGCTGTTTTACTTAGAACTTATTACTTCCAACTTACAACCTTGAGCAGCTTTTGAATTTTGACTTTTAAATTTTGACTTTGTATTATGTCCTTAGTAGATCTATCTAACGAACTGGCGATCGGCATTGATATCGGCGGTACTAATACCAAATTCGGATTGGTGAATCACCGTGGTCAGATACTTACGCAAGGTGACATTCCAACAGATAAAACACCCGATATTGAAGATTATATCGAAGATTTATTCAATGCTCTGCAACCCGAAATTGTGAAAGCCGGCAATAAGCCGATCCGCGGTATTGGCGTGGGCGCCCCGAACGGCAATTATTATACAGGCACGATCGACTACGCTCCTAATCTTCCGTGGAGAGGTGTTGTGCCATTGGCCAAACTCATCGGTGATCGTTTTAACCTTCCCTGCACTTTAACCAATGATGCGAATGCTGCAGCAGTGGGGGAAATGATGTACGGAGCGGCACGTGGCATGAAAGACTTTATCATGATCACCCTGGGTACGGGCGTTGGCAGCGGTATTGTGGCAAACGGTCAACTGATCTATGGTCATGATGGTTTTGCCGGTGAACTCGGGCATACCGTTATCCGTCCCGGCGGTCGTCCGCATTGGTCTACCGAGATCAACGGATCGCTGGAAGCTTATTGCTCTGCCACCGGCATAGCGATAACGGCCAGGGAACTGCGTGAACGTTATCCGGATTCGACGCTTAATAACTACAAGTCCGAAGAAATCAATTCAAAGGTCGTATTTGAATGTGCGGATAAAGGAGATGAAGCGGCGAGGGAAACCTTCCGTTTTACCGGGCAGTTGCTCGGCGAAGCGCTTGCGAATTTCATTATGTTCTCTTCTCCCGAAGCGATCATTTTGTTTGGAGGCGTAATCAATGCCGGCGATTACATCATGAAGCCAACACGCGAACACATGGAAAAAAACCTGTTGCCCATTTTCCAGAATAAGGTGAAATTGGTATTCAGTGAATTAAAAGAAGCGGATGCTGCCATTCTTGGAGCAAGTGCGTTGGTGTGGGAAGCAAAATAATTCAAAAGTCAAAATTAAAAATTCAAAAAGTGTTTAAATCCTGGTGATCCTCATTTTGACTTTTGACTTTTGAATTTTGACTTAGTCTTTAGCGTTGAACAGTCATTCCATGGATCACGGGTTGAGAAGGGGCTGTCTTCTCCCATACCGTTTCATCGGACCGGGGCAGTTCTTTGTCCGCTGCGAGGTATAATACTTTTGAAATGACGCTGGTAACCAGCACCGATGATACCATTGCAAAAACCATCAATAGGATAAATAATGCAGGCCTTTTCATATGGAATATTTTCCTAAAAAGCCATAAAAAGTGTGCCAGTCCTGCGTTTTAAGCTATCACAAGGTTATTTACGGGAAATAATAAATACGGCCGGCACCGGGCGCTGCTGTTTATCGGAAGGCTTGATGGTCTCTTTTCCATTGACAAGCATGCAACTACTACCGCCTCCGTCCAGGTTAAGCGCTTCGGCACACCCAAGCTCCTTCAGCAACTTGGCTTCCTGTTCCAGTGATGCACCTTCCGCAATACCCGGATTTCGCCCTTCGATTACCATGACGATTAATTTACCCGAGGCGGTATAGCCCATGGCCGTACGCGGATGTTTGTCGGTCAGTCCTTTTCCGGTAAACTTCAACTCCTCTTCGTTGGTGACTTTAATCTCACCATTCTGCAGTAATACCGGTCCACCTCCTACGGCCGTCTGCATTTTCCATTTGCGGAATCCGCTTCCGTTTTTACCCCTGTCGGTAAAAGTTTTGAAACCGGGCGTCGCCACCGAATCTCTCCAGGCAGAGAGACTCTCCTGTCGCGCATATGCGAATCGTTTCGATGAATCTGTATACAACCAGGCCACATCCGCTTTTCGTTTCTTTGAAATACCAATAGCACTACCCAGCGGATGGCGATAAGTAAGCGTATCCTTGCCTTTTCCCGGAAGCGAATGAATATTATACCCTACGAGTTCGCCATTACGGATCACTGTATTAAGGTTGCGGTTGGTGGCAAATGAAAAGAAGGTGCAGTTCACTACCAGCAAAGGCTGGTGGTTACGTTCATAAAATTGTGAAGGAGTTTGTCTGCGATTCAGCGTGGTATCGGCAGAAAAAATCAGTGAGCGGTCTTTGAGATCGGCTTCCACATACCAGGCGATATTAGGTTTTTCATCGATCGGGTCCTGGGTACGGTATACATGTACAGAAGCGGGCAAACCGGCAAATGCAGTGTCCATGTTTACCCATTTCACCTGGGCAGACAATTGTTGACCGGCCAGTAAACAAAGGGCGGCAATCATTCTTTTTACCATAAAAGCGAGGGTAGTTTTTTATTGAGCAGAACGGCTTTTTTCCCATTCGAGGCGTCCCAATCCGGCGAACACATGACGTTCGCTGTGATAGGATGAACGCACCAGCGGGCCGCTTTCCACATAATCCAATCCCATCTCATAGCCGGCTTCACGGTATTCCGCGAACTCATCGGGGTGAACAAAACGTTGTACAGGCAGGTGTTTTTGTGTCGGTTGCAGGTATTGTCCGATCGTTACCACGTCACAACCGTTGTCGCGAAGGTCGCGGAGCGTCTGCAATACTTCTTCTTTTGTTTCGCCGAGACCGAGCATGATACCGCTTTTGGTACGCATACCACCTTCTTTCAGCGTACGGATCACCTCCATGCTTCTCCAGTATTTAGCCTGGATACGCACTTTGCGGGTGAGGCGTTCAACGGTTTCGATATTGTGGCTGACCACTTCGGGTGCCGCTTCGATCACGCGCTGAATGTCTGGTTTGTTGCCTTTGAAATCACCGATCAGGGTTTCAAGAGTGGTGTCGGGATTGAGTGTTTTAACGGCGCGGATGGTATTGTGCCATATCTCGGCACCACCGTCTTTGAGTTCGTCGCGGTCAACGGAAGTGATTACCGCGTGTTTCACTTTCATGAGGTGGATGGCTTCTGCTACCCGTTGGGGCTCGTCCCAATCAACAGGCTCCGGCCGGCCGGTGGCAACGGCACAAAAACCGCAACTACGCGTGCAAACATTGCCCAGGATCATAAAAGTAGCCGTGCCAGCTCCCCAGCATTCGCCCATGTTCGGGCAATTGCCGCTTTCGCAAATAGTGTGCAGCTTGTGCGTGTCTACCAGACCGCGAACGTGCTTGTAATTTTCGCCGATAGGCAGCTTAACGCGCAGCCAGTCCGGCTTTTTAACACGGGCAGGTGCGGCAGAATCTACAGGGGAGGTAACAGGAAGCTCAATCATCGTACAAATATACAAATCAGACCGTGGATTTGTTCGTTGCCATTGGAAACCATCGCTTACCGGCGACGGCCGAACATCAGGGCTATATGTCCCTGGAAGAATATTTGTTCTTCTTTGTTGTTCGCCATGATGGGCACTTTAGAGCCGTATGCTTCCACGCTCATACCGATCTCTATAGCCGAAACGGTCTGGTTATACCGGCCATAATCGAAGCGAAGACCTATTTTGGCAAAACCTCCGGGTTTGAGTTTAATCTCTCCCCAGCCTTTGCCCAAACCGGCGCTCTGTTCGATGGCACCATTCAGGAATTTGTCGGAATCGTCTTCATATTTAATGGTACGTTCCTGGCCGTTATCGTTGATGATCAGGTAATAAGGGCGAAGTAACCCGAGAGCAAGGCCGGCGTTGTAAATCGCAGAAACGGCCACGCCGTTCTTGTTTCCTTTTTGTCCCAGCACATATTGCTGGCCAAATCCGAGTGTAACGGGGTAGAAATAATTGATCTTTCCATAAATGAAAGCATTGCCAAAGATGCCCGGATTCATCAGTTTCTGCTCTTTGACGTGTTTACTTTCCTGGATATCGATCCGGTAAATGTTGGATTTACGGGGCGATCTCATGCGTGCATGTTCGTAGAACGCACCGTAGCCGTTTGTGCGGAGCTGAATACCAAAAGCGTTCTGACGTTGAAACACCAGGGTACCTTCTTCTGCCAGCCGCATGGCTTCTTCGGATTTTTTGCGTCGTTCTTCTTTCCGCTCTTTCTTGGACATGCCGTCCTGAGCTGAAGCGCCCAGGGCTACCAATAATACAATCGTCAGGAGACTTAGTTTCTTCATATTAATTCAAAATTCAAAAGTCAAAATTCAGAAAGTGTGAATCGTCAATGGTGAATTGTCAATGGTGAATTGTGAATAGAGTATTACCTATGCCTAACTCTTACACCTAATACCTTACACCCTATACCTTACACCTTACACCTTAAACCTTACACCTCCAACTTATTACTTACTACTTACCACTTATAACGTAAATTTAGGGCAAAAATTGGAATGACCTCTTCTGTAATTTATAATGGCGATCTCCGTACTACCTGTACGCATCTTCAAAGCAATTCTTCCATCGAAACGGATGCTCCCGTAGACAACAACGGACGCGGCGAACGCTTCTCTCCTACCGACCTGCTGGCAACGAGCCTGGCCACCTGCATGCTCACCGTTATGGGCATCAAAGCGCGGACGATGGGCTTCGACCTGAACGACCTGAAAGTCGATGTCCTCAAAATCATGAAGGCGGATCCCCGCCGTGTGGGCAGCATACACCTGACCGTACATGTTCCTGATTCGCTTAGGGATATCGATGATAAAACGAAAACGATACTCCGCAATACGGGTGACACCTGCCCGGTAATCAAAAGCCTGCATCCTGATATCGAGATACAGACCGACTGGGGCGCCTGGGCCTGATGCAACGATCAGGATCATCAAGCTGTCAATATCCCATTATGCACCTCATGAAGTTATTGTCCCGAATGACCGCATCAGGCATCATCTGCGCTTTTTTAATCGGTTGTACCAAGGAGGAAGAGTCCTCCAAAAGCACAGATGCGCTGGCCGGCACCTGGAAATGGGAAAAGACCCTTATTCATAACACGCAGACAGTATATCCCACTCCTGGCGACAACTACTATCTACGTTTTTCCAAAGAAGGCAGTTTTGCTTTCTTGCTCGACAGCGCGGTGTTGCGTTCGGGCACTTACACCGTGAGGGGTGAGCAGCCCTATCAGAATGTAGGTCCGGGAAAACTCAACCTCAAACTGAGCGATGACCAGAGCGAATACCTTGTGACCCTCAATGGCATGGAAATGATCCTCGAATATAATTCCGCTTTCGGCAACCCTACTTTGGCTTATTATCAGCGTCAATAGGTTGTTTCAATAAATAATTCCCAACAGCACAGTCCAGGCAACGACGCTGATCGCAGTATTGTTCCTTCAATTCTATCAGTGCCTGCGAGTCGCCTGCCTGCAACGGTTTCCTGCCCAGGCGCGCAAACAGCTTACTGTGCCGGTTATGCTCCGGTGCCGATGCCTCCAGCCACAGGATTGCCCGCTCCTGGTAAACCGGCTGCCCGTGATAGTCACCGTACGCAAATAACAGCGGTGCCAGCGTATTGATGACAATATTCTCCTGCATCATCTGTCCCAGATGTTTAACCTGGTAAGCAGCCGGCTCGTCAAGCCGGAAATGATAATGCCAGTAGTCATTAGCCGTTACCTTAAACCAGCTTCTCACTTCTTGTACGTCCTTCACTTCCAGTAAACGCCCGAATAACCCGTTCGACTGATGCAACAGTACCGCCAGTTGAGCCAGCCGTACGGTCGGAAAATGAACAGGTCGCATCCGCAAAAAACTCAACGGTTGCTGTACAGGTTTCAACGCCCATTTATGCTGCAGGTACCGGTATTCCCGGAACAGCATCCGCGGGTAGTCTTCATGAAAGCGGGTATGCAGTAAACCAGCCTGTCCGAATAACAGCGCTTCCACTTGTATCAATTGCTGTTTGTGTCGCGCGATGATCTGCAATGGAATACTCCTGGCTATCTGCTCGAATGCATCACTGTTGAGCCGCACACCAAAATTTCTTGCCAGCAACCACCAGCAAACTTCCTCCCAGTGCCCGCCGGTTTGCTGCAGCCATTCGATAATGTGCCGGCTTCTGCTCATCATTCTTTCCGTCAGCAGGCGGTCCTTCCAGGCATGCCAGTGCAGGGAAGGCAGGCGCGTCAGTTGTGTTTCACAAGGTATCTGGGCCGGTTGCCACATCATGGCCCGATACCGTTCCAATAACATTTTCGGCACACGTCCTTTCAATTCCAATACAGGTATGGCCCGCTGATCCGATACATGATCATGTTCCCACACCACATGCAGTATCACGTTTCCATAATGCGGATCCTTTTCGTGGCGATGGCGCAACCAGTCCGATGTGCGTACATGCAATTCAATCGTTCCCCGCCACTCCAAGCCATCCAAACGTATCCGGCTTTCCAGGAAATCGGGGCCCTGATCACTGTTCAGCCGGCCGGGCGATATTATCGTCAACGATTCACCCGAAGTGACAGACAGACCGATGTTGTTGAAATATTGTTGTTGCCAGATAAATTGCAGCAGCCGTTCGTCCATAGCCGGGTTTTGTCAAAACTCCGGTTTAAGATGAACAGGACAATGTGATTTAACACCTACCGCAGCAGGAAAATTCTTACAGCAATGAAAGCTGTTGCACCACGCGGCTTACGGGTAATCCCATTACATTGTAGAAGTCGCCCTGGATTTCTTTGATACCCACCACACCAATCCACTCCTGGATGGCATAAGCACCGGCTTTATCATACGGTTGGTATTTATCTACATAAAATTCCAGTTGCGCGTGTGTAAGCGGATGAAATATCACGCCGGTAACATCGGCAAAAGCCCATTCTTTTGTTCCCTGGCGAATGACCACGCCGGTTACTACTTCGTGCCGGTTGCCCTGGAGGTCGGCTAATATTTCCACGGCTTCGTCGCGGCTGCGCGGCTTGCCGATAATCCGGTCGCCCAATACCACGATCGTATCCGCGGACAGGATAATGCGTGAGGAAAAATCGTTTTCGCGTTGAACGGCCAGTCCTTTCTGTCGCGCGATATGGATCGCGATCTCCGTTTTATCCAACCCCTCCGGGTAGGTTTCTTCGGTAGGACGTACGATCACTTCAAACGGAATTTCCGCCCATTCGAGTAACTGACTGCGGCGCGGAGACTGGGAAGCGAGAATGATTTTTTCCTGCATAATAAAATTCGTGTCAGAGATAAATATAAAACAAGAGCATGGACAAGATGCCTGCCAGCATCAACCATTTGGTCTGGCTGCTGAGCCGGCCGAAATCTGCAGCTGAAGATGCACGAAGCAGGCCCCTGAACAGCAATAAGCTTTGTATCAATAACAGGCAACAATAAGCTGTAGCCAGCCACCAGCGGAATTGAAGAATATAAACCTGTACAATGCCCAGTAATGCGATCAGGATCACAAGCCATATAGCCACGTATACACGCGTCACATTCACGCCCCAGACAATGGGCATAGTACGGCATCCGTAACGCGCGTCGCCGTCCATGTCTTCCACATCTTTCACAGCTTCGCGGATAACCGAGCAGATAAAAGCAAAGCCGGCATAGAGAAAGGCAAAGCGGAAAAATTTAGCCTGGTTCACATGCACCGCTCCGAATGCATCGGCCGGTGAAAATTTTGAAAAGAAAAGTACGAGTATCGTCCATGAGGTAAGTGCGGCGATGAGAATATTGCCGATCAATAACTGCCGCTTGAAGGTGGTGGAATAAAACCACAGTACGATCACGCACCCGGCGTTCGCCACCACGAGATACCATTTATCCGGAAAGGAAACAGCCGGAATGGTGAGTATGACGCCTGCCAGGCTCAGCATGCCGTGCCAGACCAACGCCCAACGGCGGTGAATGACCTTGTCCACCACCATGCGTTTGGGTTTATTGACTTCATCGATATTGATATCGAAATAATCGTTGATAATATATCCCGCAGCGGTGATAAAAACAGAGGCGAGTAATAACCATATAAAACGCCTGTCATCACCCGGCACATGCGCGTCGGCAAACAGGGGTTTGTAAATGCAATACTGGAAAAGAATTTGTGTAAGCGCCACAAATACAAGATTAGGCAGTCGCACCATCCGGAAAAAGGCTGCTGTCAATCTCATGAGGATAAGTTGTAATTGAGTTATCTGTAAAAAATGCTGATCTGTTTATCTTGATGCCACTCCTTCTTCCGGTGCCCACTCTCCTCTTGCTTTCATTACTTCGCGTATTACTTCCCGTACGCAGCCCATGCCCCCATTGATCGATGATATATAAGCTGACACGTCTTTTACTTCGGGTGCAGCGTCTGCGGGACAAGCCGCAATACCTGCTAATCCCATTACACCGATATCCGGAAGGTCATCTCCCATGAACAACACCGAGGAGGCAGGTATGTTTTCATGCCGGAGATAATTTTTCAGGAAAGCGGCTTTGTCGGTAATACCCATCTGTATATCGTCGATGCCGAGTTTTTGCAACCGGTCTACCACCGGCGAAACCGCAGCGCCCGAAATTATCAGCACCCTGTATCCTTTTTTTACCGCCAGTTGCAACGCAAATCCATCTTTTATGTTCATACGCCGTGCCTGCAAACCGTTTTCCAGCACCAGCACAGTACCGTCGGTGAGCACACCGTCCACATCAAAAACAAAACAACTGATGGAAGAAAAAGAAACCGACATGTAAAAGCTTTAGTGCGAAAATAATTCAAAATTCAAAAGGGTGAATGGTGAATAAGTCAATCAGTGAATAGGTGAATGCGTGAATAAATACAAAATATTGACTCATTGACTCATTGACTCATTGACTTATTGCCTCACTTCCCCTCAATGCTGTCCGACAAAAACCGGTACACTTCCTTCAACTCCGGATGCTGTTCCAGCAACGCAAGGTGTTTTTGTATTGTTTGCGTATCATGACGGATGGCCGGACCGGTCTGTACTGCTGCAGCGGGCAATTCCTGCAAACGATCACCGGTTTCACGGATCAGCGGAATGAGTTGCGCGAAGCTGATGCCTTCGCGACGGCAATAGTCCTGCGCAAGACGATAGAGATAGTTGGTAAAATTATTAACGACCACCGCGGCCAGGTGCAGTTTTACCCGCTCGTCGGCCGATGCCGTTAACACGTGATCAAAGGCGATGGAATGCGCCAACGACTCCAATACACTTTTTGCACGCTCATCATTCCCCTCAAAAAAAACAGGTATGTCCGGCAACACTTTTCTTTCTTTATTCAGGCTCTGCAACGGATAAAACACACCGTAGTGTTCGCTGACGCCCGACAATACATCTGCAGGCACCGACGCCGCCGTATGCGCCACCACTTTGCCGGGAAACTCCAGACCGGCAACCACTTCTTTGATCGCATGGTCTGATACCGCTATCAAATACACATCCGCCTGGCGGTTGATCAACGTTTGGTAGTTGACAGACTCCGTATCCCATTCATAGGCGAGTTCGCTTGCCGCCGACGCATTGCGGCTTACTACCTGCACGATTTTATGTCCGGCCCTGATAAACTTCCGTCCGAGGACGGCGGCAGTGTTGCCCGAGCCAATTATCACAATATTCATAGATGGTTGTTCAGCTTTAGCATTAGTAAGATAGTTTTGCAGCGATGAAATGGATTCAGCAACTGGCGCTCACGTTTGTCCGTACAAAATTGCGGATGACGGCGGTTATCTCAAAAAAAGAAGCGGGAAAGCAGGCTTTCCGGCTTTTTTGCACCCCTCAGTTTCGCAACCGTGATGCGGTGCCACCACTTTTTGCCAACGCCGAACAGGTTTCTTTTCCTTTTGCCGGCGAAACGATCCGCGGTTTCCGCGTTAATCCGGGCGGACGGATGAAGGTATTGCTAATTCACGGCTTTGAATCATCAGTAGTCAACTTTGAAGCCTATGCCGCGGGTTTTGCGGCCAAAGGACTTGAAGTACTGGCATTGGACGCCCCGGCACATGGACGCAGTACGGGCAAACGGATTAATGCGTTGCAATACCGCGACTTCCTGCTGGAAGTGATGCACCGTTTCGGCCCCGTTGAAGCTGCCATGGCGCATTCTTTCGGCGGACTGGCACTCTGCCTGGCCCTTGCCCGGCAGCCGGCTCTTCCTCCGTTGAAAATAGCGCTGATCGCTCCGGCTACCGAAACCACCACCGCCATCGACCATTTTTTTAAGATCGTGGAGCTCAACGATCCGAAAGTACAGGCTGCTTTCCTGCAGCAAATACATACGCTCAGTGGACGCGATGCCACCTGGTTTTCGATCACCCGGACACTGGGGACCATTACCGCCCATTCCAAGATTCTCTGGATACACGATACCGATGACCGCATTACGCCTTATGCCGATACCGCTCCGGTACGTGAAATCCATAACCCGCACCTCGAGTTTATCACAACTTCCGGGCTGGGCCACCGGCGCATTTACAAAGACGAACAGGTGATAGCAAAAGTGCTGGCCTTTATCCCCTGAACCCCCGGGTGGTAACAATTTGTTTTTAACGGTGATCTAATCTGGCAGGACTCTTGCTTCTGTAAGAGGCACGTTAAGCGTCAACTACTTTGTATGCGAAAAGCAATCATCCGGTCTGCCAGCTCATCCTTTTTTGCTGTTGCAGGCATTTCCTTTCTTCTTATTTTCATCGCGGGAATGAAACATCCGCTCATGAATGATCACTCAACGGTTGAAAAGACCTATTCTTACCTCGCTTTAGGCGATTCCTATACTATTGGCGAAAAAGTAACCCGCCCGGAAAACTTTCCCAATCAACTGGCTGCGGGCCTCCGTGAACGCGGCATTAATTGCCGGGTGCCGAAGATTATAGCCAAAACAGGCTGGACAACAGACGAGCTGGAAACAGGTATTTCACAAAGCAGGCTTCGCCGCAAATACGACCTGGTAACCCTGCTGATCGGTGTAAACGATCAATATCGTGGACGCCCGGTAGTGGATTATATTCCCCGTTTTGAAGCGTTACTAAAAAAAGCGATTGCTTTTGCAGGCGATAAACCTGCCCATGTGGTGGTGTTTTCCATCCCCGATTGGGGTGTAACGCCTTTTGCGCAGGGCCGCGACCGCAACCTTATTGCTTCCGAAATAGATGCCTTTAATGCCGCCAATGAATTGGTATCCCGCAAATACGGCGTACATTATATTTCCATAACGCCAGGCTCCAGAAGAGCGTCCGACGATGTGGAACTGCTGACAACCGACGGCCTCCATCCTTCGGCTAAAATGTATGCGCAATGGACAGCCGATGCGCTGCCGTATATTGTGAAGCAACTTCACTAAAACTCTTTCTCCGTTATTCCGCCATCGGGCCGGGTATGAATGAGCGAATGCGCCATACCAACGAATAACCCCGTTTCCACTACGCCCGGAATGATCTGCAGCGCTTTGTCGAGCGCGCAAGGGTCGTCGATCACTCCGAATGCCACATCCAGTATAAAATTGCCACTATCGGTTACAAAGGGTTCTTCGCCTTTGCTGCGGAGCTGAATGCCCGAGACCCCGAATTGCTCCTTTATTTTCCGTTGCACCTGCCGGTATCCGAAAGGAACGACTTCTATGGGCAAGGGGAATTTTCCAAGTTTTTCCACCAATTTGGTCGGATCGGCGATAATGACCAGCTTATCCGAGGCCGCCGCTACCAGTTTTTCGCGCAGCAACGCCCCGCCACCTCCTTTGATCAGGTTGCCGGACGAATCAGCTTCATCTGCCCCATCGATAGTCAGCTCCAGGCGCTCCACCTCATTTAGTTCCTTTATCTCCCATCCGGCCTGGCGGGCCAGCCGCGCAGACTGTTCGGAGGTCGGCACCACCGTAAGATGGGCATTTTTGGGAAAACGATCCTGCAATTCTTCTATTAACCATTTGACAGTGCTGCCGGTACCGAGCCCGAAAGTCATACCCGGACTGATCAATTTGGCGGCCTGGCGACCAGCCTTTTCCTTCAATCTTTCTATTGGGAGCATAGCGCTTTTTGTTTGACCCTCTAAATTATGCCATTTGCTAACTAATAATGGCCATTGACCAACCGGATTAGGCAACGTATTGCCTTTAAGTGTATTCTTGTATTGGTTTTTCATAGGATATTGGATTAAAGAACGGGGCTGGATTTTTATCCTGGCCCTTTTTTATTTTTTACCCTTCTTGCCCGCCAAATCTGACCCGGTCGTTGCTTTACAGGAAAAATTAATTATTCTTGCTTTAACTTGCACCCGCCGCCCGGCGGCTGGATCAATTAATTTACGGAGCGATTATGGCGAAAAACCTGTTAATAGTAGAAAGCCCTGCAAAGGCGAAAACCATAGAGAAAATTCTTGGAAAAGACTTCCAGGTGAAAAGCTGCTTCGGGCATATCCGCGACCTGGAGAAGGCCGGCATGGGTATCGACCTCGAAAACAACTACGAACCGCGTTATATTATTTCAGACGATAAAGAAAAGGTGGTCAGAGAGTTAAAAACCCTGGCCAATAAATCTGAAGAAGTATGGCTGGCAACGGATGAGGACCGTGAAGGTGAGGCCATTAGCTGGCATTTGTGTGAAGTGCTGGGTCTTGATCCCGCTGTTACCAAACGCATTGTTTTCCACGAAATCACTAAACCCGCAATCCAGAAGGCTGTTGAGCAACCCCGGAAACTCAACATGAACCTGGTAAATGCGCAGCAGGCCCGCCGCGTGCTGGACCGCATTGTGGGTTTCGAACTCAGTCCCGTGCTGTGGCGCAAAATGAGCATGCGTAACAACCTTAGCGCCGGCCGTGTGCAGAGTGTGGCCGTAAGGCTCATTGCCGAACGTGAGCGGGAGATCAATGCCTTCCTCACGCAAAGCAGCTTCCGCATCGACGCCTTCTTTACCGCGCCGGATAAAGATAAAAAGACGATCACCTTTAAAGCGGAAGGCCGCAAATTTGAACAGGCAAAAGATGCCGAAGCATTCCTGAATGAATGTGCCGGCGCCAATTATACCGTAAGAGATATCCAGGTTAAACCGGGCAAACGGACACCTGCACCGCCATTCACCACTTCTACCCTGCAGCAGGAAGCTGCGCGGAAACTGGGATACGGTGTGGCACGTACCATGCAGATCGCCCAACGCCTGTATGAAAATGGTCATATCACTTATATGCGTACCGACAGCGTAAACCTGAGCGATACGGCCCTCGGTGATATTACCAATACCGTTAAAGGACTGTATGGCGAACGCTATCACCAGTTCAGAAAATACAAAAACAAAAACCAGAGCGCACAGGAAGCGCACGAAGCCATCCGCCCCACCTACATGAGTAGCACGACTGTGGAAGAGCCGGAATGGCGCCGCTTGTACGAACTGATCTGGAAACGTACAATGGCCAGCCAGATGGCCGACGCAGAACTCGAAAAGACCGTTGCCAAAATAGACATTTCCACCAACCGTGAAGAGCTCACCGCCTCCGGTGAAGTGCTGAAATTCGACGGCTTCCTCAAAGTATACCGCGAAGACAAAGACGATGACGAGGAAGAAGAAACACAGGAAGGCATGCTGCCGCCGTTGGTGAAAGGACAGGATCTTCCGCTCCGCGAAATGAAGGCCACGGAAAAATTCTCCCGGCCACTACCCCGCTATACGGAAGCTTCACTCGTGAAGAAACTCGAAGAACTTGGCATCGGACGTCCTTCTACCTACGCTCCTACTATTTCCACGATCCTCAAAAGAGGTTATGTAGAAAAAAGAGATAAAGAAGGTGTGCTGCGTGAATACCGCGTGCTGGTGCTGAAGAACGACAAAATCAGCAAGGAAATGCACCAGGAAACAACGGGTGCGGAAAAAAGCAAACTCTTTCCTTCCGATCTTGGCCTGGTGGTGACCGACTTCCTGAAGCAATACTTCGAAGACATCATGGACTACGGCTTCACGGCACGTATCGAAGGTGAATTTGACGAAGTGGCGGAGGGAAAACTGAAATGGAATAAAATGATCGATGACTTCTACAGCCCTTTTAAAGAAGATGTAGAGAAAACCATCGAAACAGCAGAGCGTATCAAAGGCGAACGCGAGCTGGGCATCGACCCGGAAAGTGGCAAGCCTGTTGTGGCGCGTATGGGCCGTTATGGTCCGATGGTGCAGATCGGTAGTGCGGACGATGAAGAAAAGCCGCGCTTTGCCAAAATACAGACCGGACAAAGTATAGAAACCATCACGTATGAAGAAGCCATGGAGCTCTTCAAAATACAGGGCACCTTCGGAGAATTTGAAGGAAAAGATATTTCCGTTGGCGTGGGACGTTTCGGTCCGTATGTGAAATGGGGTGATGAATTTATTTCCATTCCCCGCGGTACGGACCTGGCTACCGTTGATCTCAACAAAGCCATCCAGTTGATCGAAGAGAAAAAAATAGCCGACGCACCTATTGCCATGTATGATGGCAAACCTGTAACCAAAGGCACAGGGCGTTTCGGACCCTTTATCAAGTGGGACGGTATGTTCATCAACGTCCCCCGCCGTTATGATTTTACTAATCTTTCGCAGGGTGATATCAACGAACTGATCGACGCAAAAGTGAAAAAAGAAGAGAACCGTTATATCCAGCGTTGGGCAGATGATAAGATTGCCATTGAGAATGGCCGTTGGGGACCGTTCATCCGCTTTGGTAAAAAGATGATCAAGATGGCGCGCAAAGCCGACGACAGCAAGTACACGCCGGAAGAAGCCTCGTTACTTACCCTGGAAGAGGTGAAGAAAATGATCGAAGCAGAAGTGCCCGGCGCTTTCAACGCTCCCGCTAAAAAAGCTGCCGCGAAAAAGTCAGGCGCCAAAAAAGCAGCACCCAAGAAAAAAGCCGCAGCGAAGAAGACAGCGCCCCGGAAAAAGAAATAATACATTTTCCTATAAGAAAAGTTAAAGCCCTTGCAATACAAGGGCTTTAACTTTTGAATCAGTGAATGAGTCAATAAGTGAATGCGTTAAGCCTATTGACACACCCTTCGAGATGCCGAAGTATCGGCCCGACACTTCGGGCTCAGGGAGCGCAACTCACTTATTGACCTATTGACTTATTGACCTATTGACTTATTCACCCATTCACTTATTACCTGCTGCCTTTCACAATATTTTCCATTTTCATCTTCATGGGAATCTTTTGTCCCATCGCCTCGGCATTGGCAGTAAGATCCATTGTTTGTCTGCCGTCGCGTATATAACCATCTTTCACGCCTACGTTCATCGTACCTGAAGCGGTTCCGTTCATATCCACTTCCATCTCGATACCATTCTGGTTCATTTTGCCTTTGCTATCAATTTTTCCTACAGAACGTATCACGGCGATATCGCCTTTTACTTCTACCAACTCGTATTCTGTTTTCATTTTTACATCCATTGAACCGGTGTTTACCTTGATATCCTTGTTCCACTTGTCGCCCGGTTTAACGGGCTTGTCGGGGTAAAACTGAAAGCTCTGGCCAAACATACTATTCAGTTGTTGTTCGGAAAACATCTGCTCTAATTGTGTACGGCTCTGCGCATCGGTCGACATTGCATCCATCAGTGAATCGGTGCCGGATACGGCGGTTATCTCATTTTTTTCATTCATAGTGAGCACAACTCTTTTATTCTGCATGCGCTCTCCGATACCGTTATCGGGAATAGGCGATTCTTTGTCACCCATTTTCACACCTCCTTCCATCTTGAAATTTTTGTAGGTAAGCGCTACTTGTTTTGTAGTGCCATCATTTTTTACCACATCAAAGTCCGACACGCCGCCAATGTTCATGGTAGTCGTCATTTCCTGACCCATGATGGCCATATCGATATTCATTTTGGTATCTACATCAAGGGTAAACTTATCGCCTTCCTTGAGTTGCATAGCCAGCGTAATGCCTTCACCACTTCCCGCGCTGCTTTTTTTGTCCTTGCAGGCAGAAAAGGAAAATAAAATGAACAGCAGTAATACGCTGCCGTTCCAAAGGGATTGGTTGATTGATCTACTTGTCATGGCCATTTGATTTGGTATTGTTTGTTAGATGATGAAGATAAATAAAAAGCCCCCGCAAAAAGCAAGGGGCCATTTGTTTTCCACAGGATCAACTTAATTACGTAACCTGATCGTACCGACATCGGTATCCCTTCCGGCCTGTAGACTCACCGTGAAACTGGTGTCGCGGTACCCGTTACGGGTGGCGTTGATCAATACCAGTGCGCTGTTGCCGCGCAGACCTCTTATTTTAAAACGGCCGTCGTGCCGTTCGGGAATGGCAATCAGGGTATCGCCATTGGCTACCGCTGATACGATGGCTCGTGCATCGTCCGGCACTACTTTTCCTTTAAGGCCGGCAGTACGTGCAGGCACAAATAATTTGAGTTTAGGTTTTAACACAAACCGGTTGTTGCTCACTTTCACGATCGAAGCACCGGCATCAAAATCGAGCCACAACTGTAATTCCTGGGACGTTACTTCGTCGATGTCCTGCCCGCGCACCTGGATGGTTACCGTATTATTATTGTTCCATAAAGTGAGCGGATACGATACGCTGTCGACCACCACGCTGTTCTGTGTACCCAGTACCAGCTTGATCTTATTAATGCGGCCCGCGATGGTAAATCCGTTTGCAAGTAAGGTATCAGTGCCATTCGACAAATCGAGCAGGTTGTAAACACCGGGCCTGATGTCCAGCGTATCCCATACGGAGCAACGGTATTCATCATCATCATAACAATCATTGCCGTTGTCGTCGCGGCCACGGCAACTGTCGGGAATTACCTGCACAATTACCTGGCGGATATCAACATTTACCTTGTCGAAGTTTACAGGATTATCGGAAAGAAAAATGCGGACCCGCTGCTGCCCTTCGGGAACCTTAGTACTTTCCTTTTCTTTCTGACAGGCAAAAGGGATCGACAGCACAAATAACAAGACGGCCGTGCATAGCGCGGCAAGACGGAAGTGTTTCATACGTTGCATGGTTTTGTGGTAAAAAAAATAAATCAACCAGCCAGGAATGGCTGCTCACTACTCGGCAGAAGAAGGATCAGGTTTGAAAAAGGAGAACAGCATTTTTGGTCTAACGTAAAAGCCCGTCTTAAAAGTGTACAATGTGCATTACTTTATCCGGGGTTCTGCAACAAAAACTATTCCGCACAGAATTCCGGTGGATAAGTTTATCCTGCCTTTCACTCAATTGAATGCGGTACTTTTATAGTGAAAATTGCCTTCCATGAAAATGCCATTTCTTATCTGCCTGCTGCTCTTCACCACTACTGTGATGGCGCAACTTCCTGACCCGGAATTTTCTCCGGGATTTATTTTGCATGCGCGGTTGCACAATGGACTGCTGACGAAAATGAATACGTCGCCGGACCGGTATGCCGGCGGTTTGCAGGTGGTGCCGCAGGTAACAGTGATACCGCATCGTTTGCGCGCTGGTGTGTCGGCTGGTGTTTTTTATGCAGATCATAAAGTGCAGGCGCTGGCAGGTCCGTCGATAGCGTGGAAAATCAAAACACTACATGCGTCCTTCTTTGGCAGTGCCGGTAATATTCATGTGGCAGCGGATCATTGGTGGGGCACGCGTGGCCAGGCTTTTGCGGGCGGCAGTTTCAACCTCGACCTTGGTAATTTACTGGTACTCGGCTTGTCAGCGCACCGCGATTATAGCCGCGGCAACTGGTGGCTGCAACAGACGCTGGCGGTGAGGATCAGTAAGAAGAAAGTGGAGAAGGAGCCATTTAATGAATAAGTCGTCAATGGTGAATTGTCAATTGTGAATAAAACAGCCGTTGTAGGTTTTAAGTAATAAGTTTTAAGTTATAGGTATAAGGTGTAAGAGTCAAGGATAGGTAATAACTCTATTGACAATTGACAATTCACCATTGACGATTCCCTTTTGAATTTTGAATTATGAAAAGAGCACTTGTGATCAGCGGCGGCGGTTCGAAAGGCGCTTTTGCCGTAGGCGTAATAAAAAAATTACTGGCCACCTGGCCGGGACTTGAATTCGATATCTTAGTTGGCACCAGCACGGGTTCGCTGATCACGCCTTTTGTAGCGCTCGATGAACTGCCACTGGTGGAAGAATTATACACTACACAAACCACCAACAAAATTCTCACTACCTATAATCTGGGCGACCGCCTTACCAGCCATTCCATTTTCGGCAGTAATCCTTTGTGGGAATTGCTCACAGGGTACCTGCCGGAAAGTAAAGCACAGCAGTTACTCGATCACCCGGCTTACCTCGCGTTCACCACTGTATGCCTGCAAACCGGGCAACTGGAAGTATTTGCCAATCGTGACATATCTCCCGCTCCCCGGCATTATGTGCACAGCCGTTTGCGCAGTCCTTTGCACTTACAAAAAGCGGTGATGGCTTCGGCCAGCCAGCCTGTGTTCATGCCGCCGGTGATGGTCAACAAAGGCGTGCCTGGTGCCGGCAATGAAATATATCAATATGTGGATGGCGGCGTACGTCAGTATGCCGGTATTGAAATGGCCATCGATGCAGGGGCAACGGAAATATTTACGATACTGCTCTCCTCGGGCAAGGACGATCCGGTCAATACTCCATTCAAAGACCTGTTTGCTATTTTACAGCAAACCATTGCCATCTTTACGGATGATGTGGGAAAAAATGACCTGATCATCCCACAGCAGTACAACGAGGCGCTCACATACATCGACGCCGTGCAACGCAAAATGAAACGGCAAGGCGTAAGCGCCGAAGACATCGCCGGTTACTTCCATATCCGCGGACGCGAAAGTCCGTACGAAGAAAAAATACCGATCCGCATGTTCACCATCCGTCCTGATAATCCGTTGGGCGGCGGCCCCGGTGGCCTGGTATTTGATCCGGTTGAAATGACCGGCATGGTGGCCGCAGGAGAAAAGGCAGCAGGCGATTTCATTGCATCGCTGCCTTCCGGAGAGATAAGCTGGGCCTGATTCCGCAGCGGAAAGCACACCTGTGGAAAAGTTTAACTGTTACATGTCGGGCACTATCAGGAACTTGTGACCTATCTGCATGGAAGATAACAAGGAAATATCAGCCCTTTTCCACCTGATCGACGACCCTGATGAAGAGGTTTTTGATGTGATCTCGCGCCGCATCGTCGATTATGGCAAACCCATTATTCCCCATCTCGAGCATTTGTGGGAAAGCACACCCGATGAGCCTACGCAGGAACGCATCGAGTTGCTGATCCACCGCCTGCACTACACCGACCTTACGGAGGATATCCGCCAATGGAACGACGCCGGTCATCATGACCTGCTGGTTGGTTCATTGCTGGTGTCTAAATTCATGTATCCCGACCTGGCCACAGCGCCGGTATTGATGGAGATTGAAAAGATCCGTAGAAATGTATGGTTGGAGCTCAACAACTACCTTACGCCGCTGGAGCAGGTGAATGTGGTCAGGAATATCCTGTATCACTATTACGGTCTGAAAGGCGGGGACATCAATTACGCCGAGCCAAAAGAATTCCTGCTGCATAAAACGATCGAGAGCAAACGCGGCAACCAGCTTGCCAATGGGATCTTATACTTGCTCATCTGTGAACTGCTGGACATACCCGTTCAGCATATCAATATACCCCAACAATTCGTAGTCGCTTATTTCCGGCAGGGACAGAGCAATACGTTTCAACCTTCGTCACCGGAAGAAGCCGCCAATCCGCGGCAGTTTATTGAGTTTTTCATCGATCCCTCTTCGGGGCAGGTATTTACCCACCACGATGTGGAAACGTATTTCCGGCGGTTATCCGTTGACCCGCTGCCCGTTTACTTCGAACCGCGCTCCAACAAAGAAGTGATCAAAACCCTGCTAAATGAGTTCAGCAAGTGCTTTTCGGGCGAACAGGACCGCTACAAGCAGGAAGAACTGCTCCGGCTGGCATCACTTTTGGATTAAAAAGGTATTAGTAACTTTAATACTCACCAATCCTTTTTATCATGAAAGTGAATATTGGCATCACCGAAAAGAACCGGCAGGCCGTAGCTGCTGAGCTCAACAAATTGTTAGCCGACGAACATATCCTTTACAACAAAACGCGCAACTATCACTGGAGCATCGAAGGTCCGAGCTTCATGGAGTTTCACAAACTCTACGAGCAGCAGTACACATTGCTGGCCGAAGTGATCGACGAGATTGCCGAAAGGATCCGTACGATCGGGCATTTTGCCGAAGGCCGTCTGAAAGAGCTCATCAAACTTGCATCACTAGAGGAACCGGAAGCACCGACCAAACAAAGCGAACAGATCGCCAACCTCGAGTCCGATCACGAAACCATCATCATCCGTCTCCGCAAACTGATCAAAGTATTCGACGAAGATTATAAAGACGTCGGTTCAGCCGATTTCATTACGGGTCTGCTGAAGACCCACGAGAAAATGGCGTGGATGCTGAGGAGTTATTTGCGCTGAAGCGCAAATGATAATTTGACAATTTGATGATTTGAAAATTTGAAGGTTGAAATACAAAACGATCGAACTTTAAATAAAAAAGGGAGCTGCTGATCGCAGACTCCCTTTTTTATTGTCAAATTTTCAAATCATCAAATCAGAGACTCCACCCTTCTCTATAATCCCTCCTCACAAATTCATTCGCTTCATCGAAGTTGGTCACCTTCATATTTTTCGCATCCCACAGGAGTTTCTTGCGACCTACATATTTATCCTCCCAGCCTTTGCGTTTGGGATTCAGCATCATCCAGCTACGGATGGCGAGGTTGCCCATCAGGATGCTTTCCGTGAAGGGTCCGGCATATTCGAAAGGAGAACTGGTTACACCTTTTCCATATCCGGCGATACAGGCATTCACCCATTGAATATAATGTCCTTCCGGTACGCGCTTGATTTTTTCCGCAGGCATTTTTATTTCCTTCATCAAACGTGTCGGCAGCAGTCTCGGATTGGCGCCGTAGCAATCGAGCAACAGTTTACCTTTTTTGCCTACCAGCAATACGCCGCCGTCCCAGTTTCCGAAGGGTTCACCGGGCAATAATTCTTCGGGTAATTGCGGTAACAATCCGCCATCATACCAGGAAACTTTGATCTTGCCCTTACCATCCGTGCGCGGATAGTTGAGGTGAATGATTGACGACGGAGGTGCACTGTCAACATAGTTGCCTTCAGCCCACATATCTTTCCATACATTGGATACGCTGCATTCGGCGGAATCCGGATACTGGATCGGCAGGATGCGGTAAATCGGATCCATGATATGACAAGCCATATCACCTAAAGCGCCGGTGCCAAATGCCCACCAGCCACGCCAGTTAAACGGTACGTAGGCAGGATTGTAATCGATATACGGCGCAGGACCGAGCCACAGGTCCCAGTCGAGTTCCTTCGGCACGGCGTGTTTGCCGGTTGGTGTGGGAATCCCCTGCGGCCAAACCGGACGATTGGTCCAGGCATGCGCTTCTATTACTTCACCGATTAAGCCGGCATCGTACATTTCCCTGGCTTTCCGCACGCCATCCCCGGAGCCGCCCTGGTTGCCCATCTGCGTTACTACTTTGTATTTGCGTGCCGCTTCGGCGAGCTGACGTGCCTCGTAAATATCGTGCGTGAGTGGTTTCTGCGTGTACACGTGTTTCCCCATGGCCATAGCAGCCATTGTAGCTACCGCGTGGGTATGATCCGGTGTGGAAATGGATACCGCATCGATATTGCTCTTCTCGGCCTGCAACATCTTGCGGAAGTCCTTGTAATAATTTGCTTTGGGAAAACGCTCGCGGCTCTTGGCAGCAGCCCTGTCATCCACATCGCACATGGCAACGATATTGACATTGGGACTTTTGGCAAACTCGGCAAGATCACTTTCGCCCTTTCCACCGGCACCAATGCCGGCGATATTGAGTTTATCACTGGGCGCAACGTACCCGCGGCCCAACACATGGCGCGGAACAATGACGAAACCTGCCCCTGCTACTGCGGCCTGACGTATAAAGGTTCTCCTGGAAGATTTTTTCATCGGCAAACTTTTGTTTAAGGTAAATTCAACCGCTGACATCAGCAAATAAAATCCTCCCCGTCCTCAATAAAACAATTGGTAGTTTCGTAAAAAAAAGAATGATTTCCTGGGAAGATTTTGAAAAGATTGATATGCGTACCGGCACCATACTCGAAGCCACTGTTTTTGCGAAGGCGAAAAAACCTGCTTATCAATTGTCGGTGGATTTCGGAGAATTGGGTGTAAAAAAATCTTCGGCGCAGATCACTGTTCATTATACGCCGGAAGAATTAGTGGGCAGACAGGTAGTAGCCGTAGTAAATTTTCCACCCAAGCAGATCGCCAACTTCATCAGCGAATGCCTGGTGCTTGGTATTTATGATGAAAATAATGATGTGGTGTTGTTAAGTCCCGGCAAGCCGGTTCCCAATGGTTTAAAAATTGGCTGAACAACTTTACCATACGACCTATCAGTCGCCGCTTGGCAGGCTTAAAATTGCAGTTACAGCTACCTGTGTGCGGATGGTAGAATTTATGAAAGAAGACGAACACCTTCCGCCGTCAGACAGCAGTCCCCTGCTCACAGATTGCGTGCAGCAACTCATCGAATATTTCCAGGGAGAACGCCGTGTATTCGATCTTCCACTCGATCAGCCCGGCACCGGCTTTCAACAGCAGGTATGGAACCTGCTTTGCCTAATCCCTTATGGTAAAACGATCAGCTATCTGGATCTGGCGCTGCGGTCGGGCGACCGTAATAATACACGTGCCGTAGCCAACGCGAATGGCCGCAATCGTATCGCCATCATCGTTCCCTGTCACCGGGTGATCGGGCATAACGGCAGCCTTACCGGTTATGCCGGCGGATTATGGCGCAAGAAATGGTTGCTTGAACTTGAGCAGAAATGGACGCACGGCGTGCAGACGCTTTTTTGAGGTTTCGTCAATCGTCATCCCGAAGTCTCGGGAGTCAATAAGTCAATAGGTGCATAAGTGAATGAAATGCGCTTCCTGAGCCCGAAGTATCGGGCCGATGCTTCGGCCTCTCGAAGGGTTATTTTCCTGTGGAAGTTTCCAGTTCGGTGCGGGTAAATGCGAAAGGCAATAACAAACTCGCCGCCGGAATCACCCAGATACGCCCTTCCTGTCCTGACAGGATCAGCCTGATCGGATGATCGGTTCTTCCTTCGTATTCCAGCAATGCCTGACGGCACATGCCACAAGGCGATATAGGATGATCATTCTCCCCTTCACTGTTGTAGGAAATAGCCAGCGCATCGATGCCTTCGCCTGGGTATTGCATGGCCGCATTGCCCAGCAAAATACGTTCAGCGCAGATGGTTACCGGATAGGAAGCATTTTCCTGGTTGGTTCCTTTTACGATTGCCCCACTGGTGAGGCGGGCGGCAGCACCAACATGAAAATGAGAGTAAGGAGCGTAAGCAAGTCTGGTCACTTCACGGGCCGACTGCAGCAACGCCGCATCTGCCGGATCCAGTTCAGTGAGCGATGTATATTCTTTATAAGAAAAATGAATCGTTTTTTCTGTCATATGGTTCTGTTGACCGATAAAAAATGCCCCTCGTTCGACAGGGGCATTTAAAGGTAAACTATTTTATAATGTTAAACAACCGTTTCCATCTCGGTCCCTTGTCCCAACTCATCCAGATCATCCATGCCTTACCTACGATATGATCTTCGGGTACAAAGCCCCAATAGCGGCTGTCCTGTGATTTGTGACGGTTATCACCCATCATCCAGTAGTAATCCATTTTGAAAGTATAACTGGTCGCTTCTTTATCGTTGATGAACACTTTACCATTAAACTCCTGCACTTTGTTATTTTCATAGACCTCGATGCAACGACGATAAAATAACATGTTGCGTGGAGTAAGTTCAATGCTTTCTCCTTTCTTCGGTACCCAGAGTGCGTGATCATAAGCGAAACTGTCTACCGACCAACTGATAGAGCGGTCATATGGAAACATTGACCCCGGAGCGGTTGGTTCAATCTCTTTCTGAATAGAGGTCACATCAACACTTGGAATACCTTTTAGTTTTTCCAGTTCACCAACGGAAAGATTGGCGCGGAACATATTGCCGCCGATTGAAGAAAAGTCTTTTGCCCCTCCTTCCGAATCGCCCATATTGAGCCGGATACCTGCTTCGCGGAGATCTTCTTCAGAAATGATCTGACCTTGTTTCACCGTAAAACGATAGAACGTGGACGAGTGTGGCGGCACATAAGCAGGTGCTCCGTTTACATACAAAATACCGGCAATAATTTGCAGTGAATCACCGGCCACTGCTACACAACGTTTGATATAATTATCGGTTTTATCAACCGGGTGAATGGCCAGCGGATATTCATCGGGGTTACCCAGGATAGCCTGGCGTCCGAGCGCACGCACCATCTGGTAATAAGGTACGGCCGACTGGAACTCGGGTCTGTTGATAACGGTATCCCCTTCGGGAAAATTAAACACCACCGCATCATTTCTTTTTACCGGTGACGCGAACCAGCGGATATACGGCAGCTCAATCGCCGTTGAATAAGATTTGCGGCCGCTGCTTCCCGGCAGGTAGTTGTGCATGAATGGCACACTCAGCGGTGTATTGGGAATACGCGGGCCATAGCTCAGTTTGCTTACAAACAGGAAATCGTTTATCAGCAATGTTTTTTCCATCGAGCTGGAAGGAATGGTATAGGCTTCGAATACAAATGTGCGGATCAACGTAGCGGCTACGATGGCGAAAATGGCCGCGTCTACCCATTCGCGCCAGGCGGCCTTTTTATAATGTTTCACTACATCGGGACCAACATAACGCAGATCCTTTCTGCCGGCCAGCCAGGGAAAATAAAACGGCGCAAATAAAGATGCCATGATATGTTCACCAAATGAGTAGCGGGCAAATACCTTGGCAAATTCTATGAAGATACCCGGCGTAATGAACCATCCTACCACGGGAATGAATTGCCAGAACACCCAGTGTTTGGGACGTTTGGCAATATCCTGCATAACCCAGGTATTGTAAAAAGGGACGTATGCTTTCCAGGATTCACGACCGGCTTTCGCAAAAAGTTTTGCGAGACCGAATGAAGGAAGAAAAACCAATAAAACACTGATCAGGTATACAACCAGGATGTGTTGAAGCGGCATGGGCCTTTATTTTTTGTTGCTCAAAAGTAGTTTATCTCTTTACCGCGTCTTGCGCAGCCCTTGAAAGATTTTGTGAAATCATTTTCCGGCTCAGCGGGGCAGTACATAACTTTTCACGTCTTCTGCGGTAATTACTTTACCGGAAAGAATCACGAGGCGTTCCACCACGTTGCGCAGTTCACGGATGTTACCGGTCCAATCGTAGTTCTGCAGCGATTGCATGGCATTCTCGTCGATGCTTTTCTTGGCCACTCCGTAATCTGCGCAAATGTCGTCGAGGAACTGGTCTACCAGCAGCGGAATATCCTGCCTGCGCTCATTCAGAGAAGGTACGTGAATAAGGATCACGCTGAGGCGATGATATAAGTCGAGACGGAAATTTTTGTCTTCTACTTCCTTCAGCAGGTCTTTGTTGGTAGCTGCGATCACGCGCACATCCACGCTGATATCTTTATCGGCTCCAACGCGGGTGATTTTTCCTTCCTGCAGGGCTCGCAATACTTTCGCCTGCGCACTGAGGCTCATGTCGCCGATCTCATCGAGGAAAAGTGTACCGCCGGTAGCCTGTTCAAACTTGCCGATGCGTTGTTTGATAGCGGAGGTAAAGGAACCTTTCTCATGTCCGAACAATTCGCTTTCGATCAGTTCGGTGGGAATGGCTGCGCAGTTCACTTCAACGAGTGGCCCCGTGTTGCGGTTGCTTTTCTCATGTACCCAGCGGGCCACGAGTTCTTTGCCGACCCCGTTTTCACCGGTAATGAGGATACGGGCCTCCGTAGGCGCCACCTTTTCGATCGTTTCCTTGATCTTGAGAATGGGGTCGGATTCGCCGATCATCTCCTGTACACGGCTTACTTTGCGTTTGAGCACCTTTGTTTCGGTAACCAGGTTGCTTTTATCCATCGCGTTGCGGATGGTGATCAGCAGCCGGTTGAGATCCGGTGGCTTGGAAATATAATCGTAGGCACCTTTTTTCACGGCTTCCACGGCGGTTTCGATGTTGCCATGCCCGGAGATCATGATAATAGGAACATCGGGGTTGGACTCACCGGCTTTCTGTAAAAACTCGATACCGTCAATTTTCGGCATTTTGATATCGCAGAGCACTACGTCGTAGGTCTTTTCACGGAACTTCTTCAGTCCTTCTTCCCCGTCGGCGGCTTCGTCGATCGTATAACCTTCGAAAGAAAGAATTTCACTAAGTGTCTTGCGGATGGCCTTTTCGTCGTCAATGATCAATATATGCGGCATAGTAAATCAGGTCAATTGCATTTAAATCGGCAATCAGGGGTCAAACTTATTGATTTTTATGGTAATCCGGGCACCGTTGACGGAGAGAATCGGGTTGTTGGCGAAGTAGCGGAAGATCAGGGCATAAAAAAAGGCCGGATAGACATCCAGCCTCGTTGTAAAATCCAATATCCTATGAAAAACCGTAACAAAGATGCATGTTATGCGGCAAAACGCTGCATCAATCTGAAAATAATTATCCAGAGTATTTTTACGATTTATATGAAAAAACGCCACATAAATGTGGCGTTTCCCAGTCTTATATTAGTAAAATTACTTCTTCGAGTACATTACCTCTTTCACGATTTTCACGGTGCGCTCTACGTTTGGCAGGGCGGCAGCCACCAGGTTGGGTGCATAGTGCAGCGGCGCATCGGCGGCGGTGATCCGGCGGATCGGCGCATCGAGATAATCGAATCCTTCCTTCTGAATGCGGTAGGCAATCTCGGAAGATACGGAGGCGAAAGGCCATTGTTCTTCCACGATTACCAGACGGTTGGTCTTCTTCACACTCTCAAGAATAGTCTGCCAGTCGAGCGGGCGGATGCTGCGCAGGTCAATCACCTCCGCGCTTACGCCTTCTTTTTCCAGTTCGGCAGCGGCACCCAGCGCTACTTTCATCATTTTATTGAAAGAAACGATGGTAACATCGGTACCAGCTCTCTTAACGTCGGCTTTACCGAGTTCGATATAATACTCTTCTTCGGGAACTTCCATTTTATCACCGTACATCTGTTCGCTTTCCATGAACATAACGGGATCTTCTTCGTAGCGGATGGCTTGTTTCAGCAGACCTTTTGCGTCGTAGGGGTTGCTGGGAGAAACCACTTTGATACCGGGAATGTTGGCATAAAGTGCTTCGAATGCCGTAGAGTGCTGGGCGCCCAACTGGCCGGCAGAACCGTTACCGCCACGGAATACGATCGGGCAGGAAATCTGTCCGCCGCTCATGGCAAGCATTTTCGACGCGGTATTGAGGATCTGGTCCAGTGCCAGCACGGCAAAGTTCCAGGTCATGAACTCAACCACCGGGCGGAGGCCATTTTGGGCGGCACCTACACCCACTGCAGTAAAGCCCAGCTCGGCGATCGGTGTGTCGATCACGCGTTTGGGACCAAATTCGGCCAGCATACCCTGGCTCACTTTGTAGGCTCCGTTGTATTCGGCTACTTCTTCACCCATTAAAAAAACACGTTCGTCCCTTCTCATCTCTTCGGACATTGCCTCACGCAGGGCCTCACGGAATGCGATAGTTCTTGCCATGTTAATCCTTTACATTTAAAGTGCCGCAAATTTAAGCGACAGAGGGGATAAAACCTAAAATGAAATCCATCCCAGGCCAATGGTATCTTTGCAGCATGCAAGGAACCGAACAATTTGATCTGGTTATCGTTGGCGGAGGCCCCATCGGACTGGCCTGCGCGCTGGAAGCCCGGAAAGCAGGACTCCGGTACGTAGTGTTTGAAAAAGGTGCACTCACCAACTCGATCTTTCACTACCCGGTTAATATGACTTTTTTCTCCACCTCGGAAAGACTGGAGATCGGCGGCGTGCCCTTCGTCAGCAATAATCCCAAACCTACCCGGGCAGAAGCGCTCGAATACTACCGCAGAGTGACCCAGGGTTTCGACATTCCCGTGAGGCTTTATGAAGAAGTAACGGATATCAAAGGAGAAAATAACCGGTTCCAGGTAACGACCAGCCGCAGCGAGTACAAGGCGGCGAAAGTGATCATTGCAACCGGCTTTTACGACATTCCTTATAAACTGAACATTCCGGGAGAAGACCTTCCCAAGGTGACGCATTATTATAAAGAGCCGCATCCTTATGCTTTTCAAAAAGTAGTGGTGGTAGGTGCGCAGAACTCAGCGGTGGATGCTGCGCTGGAAACCTGGCGCAAAGGTGCTGAAGTAACGATGGTAATCCGCCAGCCGGAAATAGGCAAACGGGTAAAATATTGGGTAAGGCCCGATATTCTCAACCGCATCGGAGAAGGATCTATCAAGGCATATTATAATGCAAAACTGCTTGCCGTGCGTGATAAGGAGGTAGACATTGAAACTGCGGACGGGATGATAATGCTGGAGAACGACTGGGTGATTGCGGCAACCGGTTACCAGCCCAACCTGGCCTTTCTCCGGAAGCTCATGATCAATTTGTCGGAAGATGAAGTGATGTGCCCGGTGGTGGATGCGGACACGCATGAATCCAGCGTGCCCGGCATCTACCTCGCCGGCGTGATCTGTGGTGGCATGAACACACATCGTCTTTTTATTGAAAATTCGCGTGAACACGCCGTGAAGATCATGCAGGCCATTATGAAACAGCTTTCCTAAAAGTTGAAATGTGTGCCGACACCGAGTACAGTAGCACGTGGTTTATTCACTCCGTCGTGGATAGAAAAACGCAACTCGATATTTTTCTGCCGGCGGCCTGTTGCGAAACGCATACCAAAGTTGACCGCATGGCCAAAACTCGCAACGCTGCGATTTTGGGTATAGTAATACAAATTGTCAGCATCATACTTTCTTTCCAAAAAATCACCGTAGTGAAAACCAGCACCCACTCCCACAAATAAACCAAAGCGTTTTTTAGTTTCACGGTTGGCTCCGGCTCCCCAGTTGAAATCGATCATCAGCGGAGCATTGATCATAAAATTGACATCATCATTGGAATCGTACTCCTCGAAATCACCGTCGTACGAATAACCACCGGAAAAGCCGACAGAGACTGGCAGGCCAACAGAAAGGGATATATTCTTTTTCTCCATAAAATGAAAACGGGGCGTGTAATTCAGCGCAGAGGAAAAGGTGAGATCGTTATCCTCATTGGAAAGAAATCCGCAATGAGCGCTTAAACCCACTCCCTGCCGGAAGGTTTGTGAATAAGCAGCAGAAACAAAAAGACACAGGGTTAATACAGGTAAAATACGTTTCATAATTTGAGTTTATTTTACTCAGGACAACGCTGAAAGCGAAAACCCTCGCCTGTAAGGGCAAGGGTTTTCGCTTTTAATAATATCTTAACGTTAGTCGATATTTTCCAATACCAAGGCGCTCGCTCCTCCTCCACCGTTGCAGATACCTGCGGCGCCATATCTGAATCCGTTTGTCTTCATTACATTGATCAGCGTTACCAGGATGCGTGCACCGCTTGCACCCAGCGGATGGCCGATCGATACCGCACCGCCATGCATGTTTACACGCGCGGGATCGAGTTTGAGGCGGCGGCTGTTTTCAATACCTACTACCGCGAAGGCCTCGTTGAGCTCCCAGCATTCGATATCGCTCATTTGCAATCCGGCTTTCTCTACCGCTTTGGGAACCGCAAGTGACGGAGTGGTGGTGAACCATTCGGGAGCCTGCTCTGCATCCGCATAACCGCGGATACGCGCTATTGGTTTCAAGCCGAGTTCTTCCATTTTTTCCTTACTTACCAGTACCAGTGCAGCAGCACCGTCGTTTAATGTCGATGCGTTGGCGGCTGTCACGCTGCCGTCTTTCTGAAAGGCAGGGCTCAACGTGGGTATTTTATCAAATTTTACGTTCCAGGGTTCTTCGTCTTTTGCTACGACTACGGGATCGCCTTTACGTTGGGGAATTTCAACGGAGATCACTTCGTTGGCAAATTTGCCGGCTTCCCAGGCGCCCTGGCTACGCTGGTAGCTGCTGATAGCAAATGCATCCTGCTCTTCGCGTGATACGCCACATTCGCGTGCGCATAGTTCGGCAGCATTGCCCATCGCTTTGCCATCGTATACATCGGTAAGGCCATCTTTCACGAGGCCATCGACCAGTTGCGTATTACCGTATTTATTGCCCCAGCGGAGATTTTCCGTATAAAATGGAACATTGCTCATGCTTTCCATGCCACCGGCCACAACGATATCGGCATCGCCGAGCGCAATGCTTTGCGCGGCCTGCGACACGGCTTTCATACCGCTGGCGCAAACTTTATTGACCGTTGTACAATTCACCTGGTCGGGCAGGCCGGCAAATTTCGCAGCCTGACGTGCAGGCGCCTGTCCGAGATTGGCCTGGATCACACAACCCATCAATACGTCCTGCACCTGTTCGGGCTTCAGTCCTGCACGTTCTACCGCACCGCGGATAGCAGCAGCACCCAATTGTGTGGCCGTTAATGATTTCAGTGCACCACCAAAACTTCCGATGGGTGTGCGTACAGCAGCAACAACATAAATTTCTTTCATATAGCGAAAGGCTTTTTAAAATTTGAAGATGCTAAGATAACACTTGTTAGTGCAATAAGAAAATGTGTCCGAAAGTACGGAGCCTGCGGCTACCGCACTTTCGTAATGTGCAAATATGTAAATGTGGAAATGGAATTTTAATTCCTGTATTCACTGCCTTTTCATTTTCACATTTACACATTTTCACACTTACACATTTTTCCACAGGAAAATATTCCATCACATCAGTAAAACTTAACATTGACGACAGCTATGTTCTGTCGTTAGTTTTAACCCAGTTTTACCAAAACCAGTGCTTCACACCTGTAAGCACTTATTCTAACGATTCAATAAACTTCAACTATTATGAAGCGGATGCTGCTTGCCATTGGGTACGGACTTTTTATGCACGTACCTGCCCAGGCCTCTCCCGGTTTTACCGGCGGGCATTACACGTATGACCGGTTCTATTTCCAGGAAAAAATTATCAACGGAAAAATCACCAACGATCGCGGCGAGCCACTCTCCGGCGTAGCCGTACAGATCAAAGGCACCACCAAAACCACACTCAGTAAGGAGGATGGAAGTTTCTCCATTACGGCAGATCAGTTTCCGGCCATACTCACGTTTTCTTATGTGGGAATGGAAGCAAAAGAAGTGAGCGTGACCAGCACAGCCGATGTGCAGGTGCAGCTCAAGACCCTTGAAAATACAATGGATGATGTGGTAGTAGTCGGTTATACCACACAGAAAAAAGTAAACCTAACCGGCTCCGTCAGCAGCGTGTCCGGCGCTACGCTGAGCCAGCGCCCCGCTCCCACTACTACCAACCTTTTACAGGGACGGGTAACGGGCCTGCAGGTGGTACAACCTTCAGGGCAACCGGGCCGTGATGAAGCTTCCTTATTGATACGTGGCCGCGGTTCTTTCCAGACCGCCAGCTCCCCGCTTGTGCTCATTGACGGTGTGGTAGGTTCACTCGGCAACCTCTCACCCGACGACGTCGAAAACGTAACCGTATTAAAAGATGCGGCTTCCGCCTCTATCTATGGCGCACGCGCGGCCAATGGTGTGATACTCGTTACTACACGAAAAGGCCGCAAAGGACAACCCGTTATCAGTTATCGTTTCAACATCGCACGACACAACGCCACGGAGTTGCCCGACTTCATTACCAATTCGGTGGAGTACATGGAAATGTACCGCAAAGCCGCGATCCGCCAGGGCTTGCCTGAGATCTATACACAGGCGCGGATCGATGCGTATAAAAATTCCACCGACCGCAACCTGTATCCCAATTTCGACTATGTAGATTATTATGTCAATCCGGCAACCGTTACCAATCATAACCTTTCCGTTTCCGGTGGCAGCGATAAAAGCACCTATAATTTCTCGTTGAGTTATCTCGACCAGGACGGTTTGTTGCCGGTATACAATTTCAAACGTTACAACGCTTTATTAAACTACAGCAATCAACTCAGCAAGTCGGTCACCTTCGGCACCTCGGTGAACGTAACTTATAAAAACCGTACGGATCCGCCCTTTCTGAATGACAACATGATGTTGCTGATCTATGCTGCAGGTCCCTTGTACGGTCCTTATCTTCCCGATGGCAGCGGCCGCATTGCGCAGCGCGCCTACCAGAATGAGGGCCGCAACCGCAACCCCGCCACGGTGTTTGCCATGGGTTATCAGAATACCAAAGAATATAACCTTAACGGACAAGCTTATCTCGATATCAAGTTGTTCAAAGGGCTTACCTGGTCATCCAAAGTAGCCGTGAACTACATCGATGAATATTATAAAATGTACCAGCATCCTGTCAATACTTACCTGCTGCAGGAAAGAGAAACGAATGGCGATTACAAATTCTTCGACAATGGTCCGCCCGATATCCTGGGTGTAACGGATCAATACAGCAAGATCATTCAGCCGACGATCTACAGCACCCTGCGTTACGAAAAACGTATGGGCGATCACCAGGTAGGTGCACTCGCTGGGTATGAACAATTGTATTACCGCTATCAGACATTGCGCGCCAACCGCCCCAACAGCGCCTTTCCCAACCTCACGGAACTGAGCGGTTATTCCCCTACCAACCAGACTTTATTCAATACTTCTCCGCGTCTGGCAGGCATCGGCACCAATCCCGCCGAATGGGCGATGCAGTCTTTTTTCGGCCGTGTCAATTATGATTTTAAAGGAAAATATTTACTGGAAGCCAACCTGCGTTATGATGGCACCTCCAAAGTATCGCCTGATTACCGCTGGGGCGTATTTCCCTCCTTCTCCGTTGGCTGGAGAGCTTCGCAGGAAGATTTTATCAAAGACCGTTTCAGCTGGATCAGCGACCTGAAACTGCGCGGTTCCTATGGTACGCTGGGCAACCAGGATATCAGCACTTATGCGTATCAACGTATTCTCACAACGGATAATATCGGCTATCCTTTCGGTAATACCTCCCTTACACAAGGTGCCGTGCTCAATACACTCGTCGATCAAAGCGTACGCTGGGAATCGACACGTGTAATCGATCTTGGTTTTGATCTGGAAATCAAACGCGGGCTGCTGGGTGTCACCTTCGACTGGTTTCGCAAAACAACCTCCGACATTCTCGCCAACCAACCCATTCCTTCGAGCCTGGGTCTGAGCGCACCGATTGCCAACGACGGACGTTTGCGCAACCAGGGTGTGGAGCTGGAACTTCGTCACCAAAACACGATCGGCAAAGTAGGCTATGGCGTAAACGGATTGCTATCGATGGTAAAAAATAAAGTGTTGTATATCCGCACACCAAGTATCGGCTCCAATATCCGTCGTACCGGCGATGCCTACGATGCGCACTATCTCTACATCTGGGATGGTATCTTCCAGGTGGAAGATATCGGCAACCCGAACGTTCCCGTGCATGCCCTCAATCCCAATCCCAAACCCGGCGATCTTAAAATGAAAGACCTCAATGGTGACGGTGTGGTAGACGCCAACGACCGCAAGGTAGTGAAAGGCGCTTACCCCAATATCACTTATTCATTCGGCTTCAATGTTGACTATGCAGGTTTCGGACTGACCGGTTTTTTCCAGGGCGTGCAGGGCACAGCAGCGCGCGTGAATAACTGGGGCATCGATCCATTCATGCAGGGGACGGCGCCCACAACGAAGTGGCGCAATGCCTGGACACCGGAGAACCGCAGCAACACGATGCCCGCTATGTATATCTCAGGTTACCAGGGTGTGGCCAACTACTCGGGCAGTACCTATTACCTCATGAACTCCTCTTACCTGCGTTTGAAAAATATCATGTTGTCGTACACCTTCGGCAAGCCGGTCATTTCCCGCATCCGCGCGAGCAACCTGATGGTGTATGTATCTGCCGACAACCTGCTCACTTTTACGAAGTATGAAGGCGGCGATCCGGAGAGATCGGGCCTAACCGGCAACTTCGCGCAATATCCCCAGGTAAAAATTTTCAACGCCGGCGTCAACATCAAGTTCTAACCATTGCAAAACCATTTTATAATGAAACGATTATTTTTCCCCTTATATATTCTTGCCTGTACAAGTCTGGTACTGACCGGGTGCAGCAAAGGATTTCTCGACCGTAATCCGGAAAACAGTGTGTCGAGTGAAATTTTCTGGAATTCTGAAACCGACGTGCAAACCGCATTAGCCGGTGTGTATTCGCGTCTTCAGCAAAACTTTCTTGGCTACGAACGTGTATACCTGGAGGGACTGTCGGACAATGCATTCCTGGATAATAATTCCAACCAGGCTAATATGCAAACGATGAGCACCGGCAACTTATCAGCCGCAACCGGTGGTGCCTTGAACAATATGTATTCCACACCTTACCGGGCGATCGCTTCGTGTAATTTCTTTTTGGACAATGTAGACAAAGCGCCCATCACCGATGCCCAGAAAGATCTATACAAAGCGGAAGTGCGTTTTATCCGCGCCCTCGCCTACTTCGACCTGGTGCAGCTCTTTGGTGGCGTGGTGGTTTATATGTCAACACCGGCCAATGCAGAAGCGGCAAAAATTCCCAAAAGCAGCAAAGAAGATGTGTACCGGCTAATAGAGGAAGATCTTGATTTCGCCATCTCAAAATTACCTGCTATCAAATACAACGGGCATGCGGTAAAAGGCAGTGCACAGGGATTGAAAGCGCGCGTATTGATCACGCAGCAAAAATTCGATGCCGCTATTCCCCTGCTTGAAGCCGTGATGAGTTCGGGTAATTTCGGATTATCCAACAATTATGCATCGATATTCAAAACATCCGGTCAGTCGAATGCGGCCGTGAATACGGAAATACTTTTTTCCACCCAATACCTGGCACCTAACAATATCCAGCGTGCTAACCAGGGTATGGACATCGAACTGGGCTGGTTTTCGCTTATTCAGCCTTATCGCAACCTGGTAGATGAATACGAAGCAACGGACGGGCTGCCGATCAGCGAATCGCCTTTGTACAATTCCGCCACACCTTACAACAATCGTGACCCTCGGCTCAATCTCACCCTCAAACTGCCCGGAGAAGTATGGACCAATTCCGTTGGCACGGTATGGAGCGGCAGTTATGTATCGCAAACGGGTTTTATCATGGAAAAATATGTGGACCTCTCCCGTGCACCCTTTACTACCAATACAGCGAATGCAACGGACCAGGATTATATTCACCTGAGATATGCGGATATTCTGCTGATGTATGCGGAGGCGCGCAATGAAGTAAGCGGACCGGTTGCTGCAGCTTATGATGCCATAGATGCGGTACGCGCCCGGCCTGGTGTGGCAATGCCTGCTGTCAACCGTACGCGGTACGACACCAAAGAATTACTGCGTGAATATATCCGTCACGAGCGCCGTGTAGAACTGGCTCTGGAAGGACAGCGCTACTTTGACCTGAAGCGTTGGAATATTGCGCACACCAAGCTGCCCACCTTGCAGCAACCTGCCGGCACACCGTTGAAATTTGAAACGAAGAATTATGTATTACCGTTCCAGCAGGCAGAGCTGGACAACAACCCGAGACTGGTGCAGAATCCGGGATACTGATGTAGTTTTTTTATCTTTCATATGGCATAGTAAGGGGCAACGGTTCTCCGTAGGCCCCTTCTTTATTTGCTACCAGTTGTTTTTCTGATCATCATTCAGCCGCTCGGGTTTGGTAGCGGGATTAGTACGCCAGTCGGGGTCATAACTCACAAAAAAGAAAATCCACAACGATCGTCCGAGACGCATCAACAAAGGCTGCATGAGCAGCAATAACACGGCATTAAATCCCAGCCAGTAAACAAACCGGTTGTCATATAAACCCAGTCCGACGATCAGCCACCACCCGATGAGCGAGGCCACGCTTAAAGCGATGGAAAGCGCATAACTCACATAACTCGAACCGTAATAAAAACCCACTTCGAGGTCGAAATACTGACCGCAAATGGGGCAGGTCTCATGCATCTTCAACGTCTCCCGCAGGCGGTAAGGATTTTTGGAAACGAACATATCACCCCGGCGGCAGCGGGGACACTTGCAGCGCAGCGCATTCAAGGCACTGGGACGAATATCGGGAGCATTTACGCTCAATTCTTTATTGGACATGTGTAAACTGTTTTCTGAATGAATCCGGTGTAAGGCCGGCATACTTCCGGAAGAACCGGTTGAAATAGGAATTATCCTGGAAATTCAACTCGTATGCGATCTCTGTTACGCTCATATCGGCATTCACGAGCAGGCGTTTTGCCTCAAGTAATATCCTGTCGCGAATCAATTCGCCGGCCGTTTTGCCAAGCAGATCCTGGCAAAGCGCATTGAGGTGATTGGGTGTAACGTATAAAAGCTCGGCGTATTCTTTTGGCAGCCGGATCGTTTTATAGTATTGATTGATGAGACTTCTGAAATTGGCAAGTAAGGTCTGCTTATGGCGCGGCAGGCTTTGCGCCGGCTTTTTAGCGCAATGTTCGCGCACCAGCAGGAAGACCTGCAGCAATAAAACCCGCAGCAGATCGCGGTCTGCGGAAGCAGGTTGTTCCAGCATTTGCTGAAAGAGCTGATGGATTGTTTCCCTCGCGGACAAAGGCAACTGGCAAACGCTGTCTTCACTTTGCCCGTCGAAAAAGCTGAACTTTTCGAGATAATCGGGATTCAGTAAAAAAGTCCGGAAAAAGTTTTCGGAAAAATTGACAATATAACCGTCGGTTTCTCCTTTAAAATGCCAGCTGTGGACCTGTCCGGGTGCCATAAAATAGATTTGACCTGCTTTGACATCGAACCGGTTGAAATCGATGGAATGTGTGCCGCTTCCTTTGGAAAAAAAGACGAGATGGTAGAAAGAATGTCCGTGTGCATGATGGAGATTATCATAATGCCGCCGGATATAGGCAGCGAACCGTTCGATGAAGAAGTCGTCCTGGTGCTGGTCATGGGCCAGGGTGCAGATATCGTAAACGGGTATTTTCCTGCGGGACATAAGAGCTTGTAATTGTGGTACAAAATTACATTATTACCCGTGTGCGCAGAGAGGAAGATCGGAGAAAATATGGTACTTTTTACTGATTGAAGGCAGAAGGCGTAAGGCAGAAGGCGTAAGGCTTAAGGTGAGATATCAGGTTATAGTTTTTTGCGCTTTTGCACGCAAAGGCACAAAGACTGGCTTCGGAGCGTCAGTCAACAGTTGACTTATCCTCCTTTTAATTTAAACTTAAGCATTTAACATCCGGCTGTCAGTTACCGGGTGTTTTATCTTGCCGGAGTAGCAAGTGGTTGGATTAGATTGAAAGATGATTTACTGCACCTGATGAGGGGCTGTATGTGCTACAATTGAGCCGCAGTTATACTGCGGCTTTCCCTTCGAGGGGCCGCCCTTCGCCGACCTCACTCATTCACTTATTGACTTATTCACTTATTGACTTATTGACGCGCCCCTTCGAGGGCCTCAGGGAGCGCACCATGGCTGCTTATTCACCATTCACTCCCGAGGCTTCGGGATGACAATTGACAATTCACCTACTCAAACCCATCCTTCACAAGATCCCAGAAAGCATCGAGTGCGATGATACGTGGTTTAAAAAAAGAAATAATAGCGGGCCAGTCTTCCGTTTTAAAAATATTGACGCCCGGCAAGGTAGTGCGGATCGTACTCACCAGTTTTCCGTCCTCATCGTATTGATGCAGTTGCCAGTCCCAGCTTTCTTCCGTATGCGACTCGAGTATTTTCTGCAGGGCTTTGAACTGATCAAAATAAAGTGCCTGCCATTCCGGATCGGGATGGCGTATTTCTATACCAATCGATGCCTGCTGACGGTCGGCATCCAGCCGGAAAAACAGGTGACGGATACCAGTTTTGTAATTGAGCCAGTTGATGGTATCACCGGATGCGCCGTGCACCGGACGCATGTATTGACCAAATCGCGTCCAGAAGTCCCTTTTGATCTGCGCAGCTTCTTCACGTGAGTACATGCTGCAAGTTAGGCTTATGGCATTATTTTGGCCGCCTGAAAAGCTGTATCTTAAAAAAAATGACCTCATGGCAAAATCTACGCTCCTTTCCCTTGCCCTGTTGCCTGCTGTCGTAATCACTTACGCCTGCGGCAATGGTGGAAAAAATCAGTCCACACAACCTTCGTCTGTACCGAATGGCGACACCCTGCCCGCTCCTTTTGCGACCAAGTCGGTACGCAATATCAGTAAAGTAGTGGGATGGCCCGATACCCGCATGCCAGTGGCCCCTGAAGGGTTTAGCGTTTCTCGGTTTGCCGACGGGCTGGATCATCCGCGCTGGATCTATGTAGGCCCCAACGGCGATGTGTTCGTTTCGGAATCCAACACCCGCAGAAGTGCCAACCGTATCACACTGCTCCGCGATCAGGACAAAGACGGGCGTTATGAAACGCGCCATGTGTTTGCTGAGAAACTCAATCAGCCGTTCGGCATGCTGATCATCGGAGATTATTTCTATGTGGCCAATACCGACGGCCTGTTGCGTTTTCCTTATAAAACCGGCATTACCAAACTGGAAGGCAAAGGCGAGAAAATAGTAGAATTGCCGGCCGGCGGTTACAATAATCACTGGACGCGCAACCTCATCACCAATAAAGAACGCAATAAGATTTATATCTCCGTTGGCTCGGGCAGCAATGTGGGTGAAAACGGAATGGAACACGAAGTACGCCGCGCTGCCATCCTTGAGGTGAATCCGGATGGATCGGGTGAAAAGCTGTACGCGAGCGGCCTGCGCAATCCTGTAGGAATGGATTGGGCACCGGGCAGTAATGTATTGTGGACCGCAGTGAATGAACGGGATGGTCTTGGAGACGACCTGGTACCCGACTATATTACCAGTGTAAAACAGGGTGGCTTTTACGGATGGCCTTATTCTTATTTCGGTCAGCATCCAGATCCGCGGATGAAAGATGATCCGCAACCACAATTGGTAAGCCGGGCTATCGTACCCGACGTACCGGTGGGTTCGCATACGGCTTCACTGGGACTTACCTTTTATACAAAAGAAGCATTTCCCGCCCGTTACCGGAACGGTGCTTTTATCGGCCAGCACGGTTCCTGGAACCGGTCAGAACTCTCGGGCTATAAAGTGGTGTTTGTTCCGTTCAGCAACGGCAAGCCTTCAGGACCTCCTGAAGATTTCCTGACAGGTTTTGTGGCAGATGCTTCCAAGAGTGAGGTATATGGCCGCCCGGTTTGTACAACTGTTTTACCGGACGGCTCATTGCTCGTCAGCGATGACGATGCGAATATTATCTGGCAGATCAAGGCCAGTAAGTAATTACCGATTAACTTTTTTTAGTAGCGGCGGCATCTTCTTTAGGTGTTGCCGCTCTTTTTTCCTGCGCTGCTTTTATTTCTTCCAGGTGCGGACTTACCAAACTTTCCAGGTCTCCCGCTTTAATATCCAGTGCATGTGCATCCTGCGCGAGTGCGAGCCATGGCTTAGGACCGTCAAAGGGATATTTTCCAAAAACAACTACGGGCGTTCCTTTCAGAATAACACTATCGGATCCTTTGAGCTTCCATTGATCAGCCCAATCGTATAATTGTTTTGCATCAGACTCGAGCAAACGCAGACAGGAGTGACTTGCAGGGTAGCCTGGTAAGGCGTATTGATGCCAGCCGATGCCTTCTTTGTTTTCGATATTAAAATTCCAGCGCAGCACCCATTCATCATCAAATGTGCTGATCGTTTCTTCTGCTTTCCAATTGGTGAAATACAAACCTTCCGGTGTGGGATGCGCTTTGCTTCCCATGCTGGTGGGGCCTGCATATACCAGTTGCCCGTAATTGTAAGCCGCAAATGATTGTGTGGCGTACGAGAAGAACACAATCTTGTCGATGTCTTTCAATCCTTTCGCTTCAAGGGGAAAAGGCATATAAGCTTCCCGGTCACCGCTGAGATCGTCCGGAACCAACAGGGAATCCAGTTGGCGTACATGATCGAGGTCCACGCGGTTCACAGACAGGATGATGTATTTTCCTGCCGAGTCGGGCGTTTCTTTCAGGCGTTTAACCCAGTCTTTGGATGGTTGAAAATGATATTGAAGATTTTTAGGTTTCTTCCATTCCCTGGCGGGTACTTTTTTTTCTTGCGCATCCTTTCCGGGCTGATTGCCATTCTTGTCGTTGCCGGTGCAGCTTACAAGCATTGCCGACGCAGCCACAGCTACCGAAAGGGATAAGATCGAAGTTTTAATCATAAATCCATTTTTTCCCTTATCTGAAGCAATATCATGCCAGCCGGCGCAACAGACATGGCACAATTTTGCAGGGTAAGAGATAAAAATATCATCATTATGCAAAACTGGCTCAGAACCTTGCTTGCAGGCTATGCAGGATACAAATGGGGAGGCGGATGCTTAGGCTTCATCGCAATTTTCGCCATCGTTTATTTCCTACTGGGACATTGTTAAACGGGGAAATTTTACCCTAAAATTTGCTGATATATTCACGGATCTGGTGACGCAGCTTGTCACTGACGCTGACGACCGGCAAACGGAAATAATTTTTACAAAGATTCATTTCATCTAAGTAAGCCTTGACGCCGGAAGGACTTCCTTCTGCAAACAGGGAGGTGATGATGTCGGTAAGCCGGTGATGAATCGTTGCCGCCGTTTTCACGTCGCCCTTAAGTGCGTGGCGTGTCATGTCGGAAAAAGCTTCGGGATAAGCATTGGCCACCACGGAGATCACGCCGTCTGCGCCGCAGGCGATCATGGGCAGTGTGAGACCGTCGTCGCCACTAATTACCAGAAATCCTTCGGGGCGGTATTTGAGCAGGTAATTGATCTGGTCAAAATTGCCACAGGCCTCTTTAGTACCAAATACTTTATCGCATTCGCGTGCAATACGCAATTGTGTTTCTGCGGTTACATGCTGCCCCGTGCGCGATGGCACGTTGTATAACATCAGTGGCAGCGGTGTTTTTTCATTCAGCGCTTTGTAGTGCTGGAAAATTCCCTCCTGGCTCGGGCGGTTGTAATAAGGCGATACGGAAAGGATCGCATCGTAGCCCGTGAGGTCGTAATGCGCGAAGGCATCGAGCACTTCTTTGGTGTCGTTGCCACCGATACCAGCCATCAGCGGCACACGGCCGTTGACGGTTTGCTGTACGAACGTAAACACTTCCTGTTTTTCTTCACCATGAATTGTCGCGCTTTCACCGGTGGTGCCCAATACGACCAGGTACTCCACCTTACCCTTGATCCAGAACTCGATCAACTGTTTATAGCTGTTCCAGTCAATAGATCCATCGGCAAGAAAAGGAGTTACAATGGCGATACCGGTACCGGTAAATTTCTGTTGGAGCGACATTTTTAAACTAATTATTTTTTTTGGTGAATGAATGTTTCAAAAATAAGATTTTGACGCTTACGAATTGCAGAAACCCGCAAATCTTCTAAACCGTAAGCAGAAGGCATTTAACAGATGGATGTATAAAATGCAGCGGAGAAATGCGGCAGGCAACGATACTGCTGAAGAAAAACCTGCAAAGGTCGGCAGTGACGAAGCAACTTTTTTTTCGTATCCTGCGCAACGAAGAGAAATAATGGGTTGTCAGCCTATTCAGTACGGAGTTTTTCCGGACCTGATAAAATGAAATAATCGATGTTTCTCATACAGTAGTGTGTAGCGGGATGTGTTTCTACACGTCCCTTTTTCTTTTTACTCCCTACACTACTATTTCGAAATCAGCCGTGAAGTTGCTTTATCCAGTAGAAGGCTTTTGAGGAAATCGCCTGACTCGTCTCCGGTGCAGGCCAGGTCGTGAAGGGTAACGTTTTCCAGTAAACGGTCAACGGTGAATTGGATCATTGTCCAGAGTGAGCGTGCAGAGCAATCCACGGAATTGGTACAAAGGCGGAAAGAAGAGCCTGTTTGTGTACCTACTTCCTGCTCCAGGATCATTCCTCCCAAAGCGCTCAATACATCGCGGATTACGATCTCACGGGAGGGGCGCGCCAGCACATAACCACCTTTGTTACCCGGTGTGCTGTTGATAAATCCCTTCATACGCAGCACACGCGTGAGCTTGGCCACATAGTGACTGCTGATACCTTCGGCTTCGGTCAGTTGCGGAATGCTGAGACCTGTCGCGTCTTTGCATCCTGCAATGCGGATCAGTATGCGTAGTCCGTATTCTTCCTGGGCGGTAACTTTCATATCTGTTTAGATCTTTTCAAGTTCATAAGAATCCCAGTTCCAACTGGGCTGCTTCCGACATCCGGCTCTTATCCCAGGCCGGCGTCCAGGTGAGTACCACGTGTACATCATTTACTCCTTCGATTTCGCGCAGCTTCTGGTCTACTTCCACAGGCAGCGTCTGCGCAGCGGGACATCCCGGTGCTGTCAGTGTCATCACTACCTGGATGTTGTTATCTGCGTTGATGTTGATCTCATAGATCAATCCCAGTTCCCAGATACTTACCGGTAGTTCGGGATCAAAGATCGTTTGCAAACGTTCGATCACCGCTTGTTTCAATTCCTCCTCCGTTCTGCTCATCCGTTTACTTCGTTTTTGAGTTTATAGGCCAGCGCGTAATTCTTCATTTGTTTTACCATCGACAACAATCCGTTAGACCTTGTCTGCGCCAGGTGCGAGGTCATCCCGATCTGCTGGATAAATCCCAGCGGCGTTTCGATGATCGCATCCGGTGTTTGCCCGGACAATACCCGGATCAGCATGCTCACCAGTCCTTTCACGATGATTGCGTCGCTGTCTGCTTCGAAGAACACACGACCATCGCGGTAATTGGCCACCATCCACACGGTAGACTGGCAACCTTTGATCTTGTTCTCATCGAGCTTATGCTCCTGTGCAAGCGGCGCCAGTTTTTTTCCCAGGTCGATTATGTATTCATACTTATCGTCCCAGGAATCGAAGAGCGCAAACTCTTCCACAATCTCTTTTTCTATTTCCGCGATCGGCTTTATTTCTTCCATGCGTTTTATGCCAGCAATTTGATGGCGCGTTGCAGACCGGCTATCAGCCTGTCCAGTTCTTCCATTGTGTTATATACGGCGAACGAGGCGCGTACTGTTCCGGGAATACCAAAACGGTGCATCAGCGGTTGTGTGCAGTGATGCCCTGTACGCACGGCGATGCCCTGTGTGTCGAGCAGGATACCGATGTCCTGCGGATGAATTCCGTCAATAACAAAAGACACCAGGCTGATTTTTTCAGCCGCCTGTCCGATGATCCGCAGCCCCGGCAGTTGTTGCAGTTTGTCCGTTGCATAAGCCAGCAACTGATCTTCGTGCTGACGCATCCGGTCTTTGCCGGTTGCGTTTACAAAATCCAATGCGGCTTTGAAGGCAATCGTGTCCGCTATATTCGGCGTACCTGCCTCGTATTTATAAGGCAGTTCATTGAAGGTGGTTCCTTCAAAACTCACTTCTTTGATCATTTCTCCCCCACCCTGGAATACCGGCATGGCGTCCAGCAGTTCTTTTTTTCCATACAATATGCCTATGCCTGTGGGACCGTATACTTTGTGCGCAGACATGGCAAAGAAATCGCAATCCAGCGCCTGCACATCAATATCGAGATGCACGCTTGATTGTGCACCGTCGATCATTACCACAGCGCCCTGCTTGTGCGCCGCATCGACGACCTCCTTTACCGGGTTCACCGTACCCAGGGCATTGGATACATGCACGACGGAAACAATCTTTGTACGCGGACTCAGCAATGCTTTGTACGCCTCCAGATCGAGCTCGCCATTATCCAGCACGGGTATCACTTTCAGCACCGCTTCTTTTTCCAGGCAAAGCAATTGCCAGGGAACTATGTTGGAGTGGTGCTCCATACCGGAGATGATGATCTCATCACCTTTGCCGACATGCGCGCGCCCCCAGGTTTGCGCAACAAGGTTGATGCTTTCCGTGGTACCGCGCGTAAAGATGATCTGTTCGCGGCTGGCGGCATTGACAAAACGGGCCACCGTGTCACGCGTGGCTTCAAAAGCTGCAGTAGCTTCGTCAGCCAGCGTATGAATACCGCGGTGAATATTGGCATTATAACCCGAATAATAATCTACGAGTGCGTCGATCACCGCTTTGGGCTTCTGCGAGGTGGCTGCATTATCAAGATACACCAGCGGATGTCCTTTTACTTCCCGCTGCAATACGGGAAACTGACGACGGATCGCTGCTATATCGAGTGACGGTATGGTTGTTTCCGTAATCATGATTGAGTGAATTGCAGGCGACCGGCAATCAGGCTGTCAACATAAGCCCGGATGGGCGCCAGTTTGATCTTTTCCAGCACATCCAGCGCAAATCCCTGGAGCAACAGTGCCTGGGCAGCTTGTTGTGTAATACCACGTGAACGCAGGTAAAACAGCGCCTCTTCGTCCAACTGACCTACCGTACATCCGTGCGAACATTTTACATCGTCGGCAAAAATCTCCAATTGAGGTTTGGTATTGACGCTCGCTGTTTTTGACAGCAATACATTTTTGTTGGTCTGGTACGCATTGGTTTTCTGCGCAGGCTGACGAACAAATATTTTTCCATTGAAAACACCGGTAGACTGCTCATCGAGAATGCCTTTGTATAATTCATAACTCAGGCAATTCGGTGCCACATTGTCTACGATGGTGTGATTGTCTACGTGACTGCTGCCCTGCTGAAAGTACAGACCATAAAGGTGTCCTTCGCAATAAGGAGCTTCAAGTACCAGGTTGAGGTTGTTGCGCACGATGCCGCCGTTCAGGGAGATGGTGACGGTATTAACGTGGCTGGCTCCGGTCTGACGGATATGACTTGTGCTTACGAGGTTGGCCGAAGCCACGTCGTTCTGGATCTTGTAATATTCCAGGCGCGCGTCTTTTTCTACGGCCACTTCGAATACCTGGTTGGTAAAACTTTCGGCGTTGCCTATAGTATGGTATGTTTCAACAATAGTGACACCGGCGTTTTGTCCCATATATACAAGGCTGCGCGGCTGAGCCAGTACGGCTTCGGTGCGCGCATCTGCTATATGATAAATATAAACGGGATGTTCGATCTCGGTGTTTTGGCCGATGTGCAGGTAAATGCCGCCATCAGACAAGGCTGTATTGAGTGCATTGATGCCGTCGCGCAGGTAATCGGCGCTGTGACCATAATGCTGATCAACGATGGAAGCGTACTCACCTTCAGCAGCTTCATTTAAGGGAAGCAACACCAGGTTTTTGCTGCGCAAAGTGGACAAAGCGGCCACATAGCGGCCATTGACAAATACCAGTTCGTTGGCTGCTTCATGCGCGGGCAGACGCAGATCGTTGAGATCGGCGGCCTGCAATGTGTCAGCGGGTTGCAAGCGGTATTGTGTATTAAACAGGCTGTTGATGCGTGTGTACTTCCACTCTTCATGTTTCACACCGGGCACACCCAGTTGGCTGAATGCGGCGAAGGCCTGCTGCCGGTGATCATTGAGCACGGAAGTAGTGCCGGTCTGCTGCTGATCGAAATATTCTTTGAAATATAAAGTCGAATCGTTCATGTAAATTCAGAGTTAAGCAGGGCTGTCTGATCCGGAACAGGAATGCCCTGTGATTGACCTGTACCGGAGCGGGATTAAGCCTCCTGTCCTACTTTTACTTCGTTGCGGATGAAATCGTATCCTTTTTCTTCCAGCTCGAGCGCCAGTTCTTTCGGACCGGACTTCACGATGCGGCCATCATATAAAACATGCACAAAGTCGGGAATGATATAATCCAGCAGTCGCTGATAGTGAGTCACCACCAGCACGGCGTTGTCTTTGCTGCGTAATTTATTTACCCCATTGGCGACGATGCGGATCGCGTCGATATCGAGACCGGAATCGGTTTCGTCGAGGATCGCGAGTTTGGGTTCCAGCATCGCCATCTGAAAAACTTCGTTGCGTTTCTTTTCACCACCGGAGAACCCTTCGTTCAGCGAGCGGCTGAGCAGGCTTTGGTCGATATTGGTGATCGCCATTTTCTCCTTCATCATTTTCAGGAAAGCCACAGCATCGAGTGGTTCCTGACCGCGGTATTTGCGGATCTGGTTCACGGCCGTCTTGATGAAATTGGTCGTGGTCAGTCCCGGAATTTCGACGGGATATTGAAAAGCGAGGAACAAACCTTCACCAGCACGTTCTTCGGGTGCCAGGTCCAGCAGGTCTTTACCTAAAAAGTCTACAGTGCCTCCGGTTACATCGAAATGTTCGCGGCCCGCCAGCACCGAAGCCAGCGTGCTTTTACCCGCACCGTTGGGTCCCATGATCGCATGCACTTCACCTGGTTTGATTTCCAGGTTCAATCCTTTTAAGATTTTCTTCCCCTCAATTTCCGCGTGCAGGTTCTGAATGTTGAGCATAGTATGTGTAATTAAAAACGAGTATTTTATTTAAATTAAAATATTAACCAACGCTGCCTTCAAGGCTGATAGCCAGCAATTTTTGTGCTTCTACCGCAAACTCCATCGGAAGCTGGTTCATCACCTCTTTGGCAAAGCCGTTGATGATGAGTGCGACCGCCGTTTCGGTGTCGATGCCGCGTTGATTGCAATAGAAAATCTGGTCTTCCCCGATTTTGGAAGTGGTGGCTTCGTGTTCTACCACGGCCGTATTGTTCTTTACTTCAATGTAGGGGAATGTATGCGCGCCACATTTATCACCCAGCAGCAGTGAGTCGCACTGGGAGAAGTTGCGCGCGTTTTCGGCATTACGGTTTACCTGTACCAGCCCGCGATAGCTGTTATTGCTGAAGCCCGCGGAGATACCCTTTGATACGATGCGGCTGCGGGTATTCTTCCCGAGGTGCATGATCTTGGTGCCGGTATCGGCTTGCTGGTAATTATTGGTAACGGCAACCGAATAAAATTCGCCAACAGAATTATCGCCTTTCAGGATCACGCTGGGGTACTTCCAGGTAATGGAAGAACCGGTTTCCACCTGTGTCCAGGAAATTTTTGAATTGTCGCCTTTGCAAATGCCGCGTTTGGTGACGAAGTTGTAGATACCGCCTACGCCGTTCTTGTCGCCGGGATACCAGTTCTGAACGGTAGAATATTTCACCTCGGCATTTTCCATGGCTACGATTTCCACCACGGCTGCGTGCAACTGGTTTTCGTCGCGCATCGGAGCCGTACATCCTTCGAGGTAGCTGACATAGCTGCCTTCTTCCGCTACGATGAGGGTACGTTCGAACTGTCCGGTATTCTCGGCATTGATCCGGAAATAAGTAGACAATTCCATCGGGCAGCGCACGCCTTTGGGAATATAACAGAAAGAACCGTCGCTGAACACGGCAGCGTTCAGGGCAGCAAAGAAATTATCGGTGACGGGCACCACTGAACTCAGGTGTTTGCGCACCAGTTCGGGATGCTCCTGGATGGCTTCGCTGATAGAGCAGAAAATAATACCGAGTTCGCCGAGTTGTTCCTTGAATGTGGTACCGATGGAGATGCTATCGATTACCGCGTCCACGGCTACACCGCTCAGGCGTTTTTGTTCGTCGAGCGAAATGCCGAGTTTTTCGAAAGTACGGCGGAGCTCAGGATCGATCTCGTCGAGGCTTTTGGGTTTTATCTTCTGCTTGGGAGCGGAATAATAAATAATATCCTGGTAATTGATGGGAGGATAATTGATATTGGCCCAATCGGGTTCTTTCATTTTGAGCCAGTGCTGGTAGGCTTTCAGGCGCCATTCCAGCATCCATTCCGGTTCATTTTTCTTAGCGGAGATAAAACGGACGGTGTCTTCGTTGAGACCGGGAGGCGCCTCATCTGCTTCAATATCGGTTACAAAACCATATTTATAGTCTCCAAGGACCGCTTTTTCGATAGCTGCACGTTCGTCATCCACTATGACCTCCTGTGGGAGTTGTTCTATTTCTGTTTTCATCGCTGCAAAGATACAGATGAATTTGTACAAAAAAGTACAAACAATGCCGTTTTATTGGGGGAGATACTGTAAATCAGCCCCGTTTCCGGGGTGTTTTAACATAATGACACGGCAGGCCGCTATTTGTTCGTAAACGCTTAAAAAGTTTCCGGGAGTCGAAAATGCGGGATCAGGCAATGTTGGCTTGTTGCTGGCGGCGCCAGGCAGCCGGGCTGAGGCCGGTCCAGCGGCGAAAAGCACGCAGAAAAGCGCGTTGTTCCTCATAACCAAGCATCGCCGCAACATCTTTTATGGGGTACTGACCGGCGCAGAGATAATCCTGCGCCAGTTGTTGCCGTACCTGGTTTACGATATCGGAAAAGCGGGTTCCTTCTTCTTCGAGATGCCGTTGCAGGCTGCGCGGACTAAAGTTGAAATTGGCGGCGACCGCCTCCAGTCCGGGCATTTGCCGGTAAGAATTGCTGAGGAGATAATGGAAAACGCGTTGTTGCAAGGCCGTGGTTTCATTGGGTTCGCGGGCACAAAGGGCGGTTACGCGTTGCAAGAGAAAATTTTGCAGACTGTAATTGGCAGATAAAACAGAAAGGTCTTCATAATGCCGGTGAAATGCGATAGACAGCTCCCCCGCTTTGCCCTTAACGGGGCAACGGAAAATGCGGGTGTATTCATGGTGGTCAGGGATGGCATAAGGAAAGCGGGCAGACAAGGGTTCGATGCGTTCAGGAAGTAATCCATCAAGTTCGTGCAGGGCGAACACGATCAGGTAATCACCAAAATGCCGTGCGGTGTGTGGATAGCGTTGCGTACGGCGTGTATTTTCCATAAAATGTAAAGTGGTGGTACGATGGTCGCGGCTGATGCGGAAGCGATACAGATCCGTGAGCAGGTGTGCCATTGCCCCGGCATGATCGAGCGCTTCGCCAACCGTGTTGCTGGTGAGGATCACCTGTCCTACCACACCCAGCGCGGCAAGTTGCATGGCTTCACCAAAATGCAAACCGAATAAAGGATCCTGTGTAAGATGAGCGGCATTTTTCCAGAGTTGTTCGAATTGAACGGACGTTAATCTTGTGGCAGCATCACGGGCGAGCGCGGCGTAGTCGAAACCCGAAAGGCTGCACAAATGTGCAGCGGGCACTCCCCGCTGTGCTGCATAGCTCAATAAAGCAAGGGTTACACGATGCTGCAGATTTTCCATTCCGTTGTTTTATCAAAAATAAACTGAAGCGTTTATAAAAACGCGGTCATGGCGGAAAATGATACATTGTTGGCGTCAACAGACATCTACCTGGCGTAAGATGACAGCTAGTTTTGTGGTATTGTAAATCACTAAAACTTTCAATTATGTTATCGCTTAAAAACACGCTTTTACTGAATGCGCTCAGCTCCGGTATGACTGGTATTATATTAATCTGTTTTGCCCGGCCTGCGGCTGAGCTGTTTGGCCAAATGCAGACCGCTCCATTTTCCGGCGTTGGGGTGTTCCTGCTTGTATTTGCCCTGTATGTATTTCGTATATCCCGCCGGACGCCGGTGCGGGGCAATGAAGCCCGGGTAGTTACAATGCTTGACCTGTCGTGGGTAGTGGCGAGTGTAGTGTTGCTTGTATGGATGAGTGATCAGTTTTCTGTTGTGGGCAATGTACTGATTGCGGCTGTTGCAGGATGGGTCGGATTGATGGCGGTGTTGCAGTGGCGCGGATTGCGGGTGGCAATTGCGAACCCGCAACCGTGAAATGGTGCTAAACAACTGAACTACTGACCTTAATGCTTTGGTACCATTGTTGTTTTATCTTATAAAACATCTCATCATGAAAGACAATATCATAAACCTGGAAAAAAAATATTGGGACGCTATGGCCAATAAAGACTTTGAAACAGTAAAAAGCCTTACAAAGTTCCCGTGTATTGTGGCTGGCAGAAATGGCGTGATGAGCGTGGATGCGAGCACTTACGAAAAGATGTTTAACAGCAATGACAGGTCGATGGAAGTGAAAAGTATTTCCGACGAACAGGTGCAAACCGGCGAAGATCATGCAATGCTGGCCTACCTGATCGAATTAAGTTACGATGGAGTTTCCATGAAATGTGCCTGTACATCTACATGGATAAAAGAAAACGATGACTGGAAGTGTGCCATGCATACAGAAAGTGACTTGGTTAAAAAATAAGTCCCTCCTCTTGATTTGTCAGTCTGAACCTTTGACCTAATCCTGGCCTTTGTTGGTCTTCAGACCAACAACGCAAAAAGCGCGGTAGTGATCCGCGCTTTTCTATTTTGTTTCCGTCCGAAAAAATCAATTACGCAGGCACTTCATCCCAGAAGCCCATTTTGCTGAACTTCTCAATGCGTTGCGTTATGCGTTCCTGCGCTGGTATTTCGCGCAGTTGGCGGATAACGGGCGCCAGATGTTCTTTAAGGATGCGGGCAGATTCATCATAATCCCAATGTGCGCCGCCGGCAGGTTCGGGTATGATGCCATCGATCAGACCGAAGCCGAGCATTTTGTCGCCGGTGAGTTTGAGTTGTTCGGCGGCAATTTCTTTCTGTGCCCAACTGCGCCAGAGAATGGTGCTGCAGTTTTCGGGAGAGATAACGGTGTACCAGGAGTTTTCCATCATGAATACACGGTCGCCGACACCGATACCGAGTGCACCGCCGCTGGCACCTTCGCCGATGATCACGCAGATCACGGGAACGGTAAGCCGCATCATTTCATAAATGTTGCGTGCGATGGCTTCGCCTTGTCCGCGTTCTTCGGCTTCGAGACCGGGGAAAGCACCGGGCGTATCGATAAGGGTGATGATGGGTTTATTGAATTTCTCCGCGAGTTTCATGAGGCGGAGGGCTTTGCGGTAACCTTCGGGATTGGCCATACCGAAATTGCGGAGCTGCCGCATCTTGGTATTGATGCCTTTTTGCTGACCGATGATCATCACCGTTTCGCCGTCGAGGTTTGCGAATCCGCCAACCATGGCTTTGTCGTCTTTCACGTTGCGGTCGCCGAAGAGCTCCACGAATTGTGTGGTCATCTTCTGGATGTATTTCATCGTATAAGGGCGATCCGGGTGACGGCTGAGCTGCACGCGTTGCCAACTGCTGAGCTGGCTGGTGAGTTCTGTGCGTTTATCAAGAATCTTTTGCTCGAGTATATTGATCTGGTCACCGAGGTCGAGGTGGTGTTTGTCCTGGCGGGCTTTGGTGATCTCGATCTCTTCGATGAGATCTTTGATCGGTTTTTCAAAGTCCAGGAATTGTCTGTTGGCGTTACTGGGCATAACTTAATAGATAGTAAAATGAGCGGCTAAATTAACGGAAAAATCCAGAAAAGGGTTTAAATGCAAAAAGCTGAGGTTGTGAAAGATAAATAATCTAAAAACTTTTGGAGGAAATAAGGTGTCGCCTTATCTTTGCCGTCCCTTAATGATTAACACTTGTGTTGATCAAGGTAAGGATCGGTAGTTCAGTTGGTTAGAATGCCGCCCTGTCACGGCGGAGGTCGCGGGTTCGAGTCCCGTCCGGTCCGCAAAAAGCTTCACAGAAATGTGAGGCTTTTTTGTTTTTGTTGCTGCCTGATATTAAAGTAGGTCGCGGGTGCGATCCGATGTATCGGGACCGTCCGCCCTGTAGGAAGCTTCACAGAAATGTGAGGCTTTTTTGTTTTTGTTGCTTGCCTGATATTAAAGTAGGTCGCGGGTTCGATCCCGATGTGTCGGGACCGTCCGCCCCGAAGCTTCGGGGCGCAAAAAGCTTCACAGAAATGTGAGGCTTTTTTGTTTTTGTTGCTTGCCTGATATTAAAGTAGGTCGCGGGTTCGATCCCGAGCCTTCGGGACCGTCCGCCCCGAAACTTCGGGGCGCAAAAAGCTTCACAGAAATGTGAGGCTTTTTTGTTTTTGTTGCTGCCTGATATTAAAGTAGGTCGCGGGTTCAATCCCGAGCCTTCGGAACCGTCTGCCCGAAGCTTCGAAGAAATTCGAGGCTTTTTTGTTTTTGTTGCTTGCCTGATATTGAAGTAGGTAGCGGGTTCGATCCCGATGTGTCGGGACCGTCCGCCCCGAAGCTTCACAGAAATGTGAGGCTTTTTTGTTTACTGGAACAGCAGCAATAGCGAGAGGATAAATGCCGATTTTCCTGCATTAATGACCCGGGAAGTCGATGAAAAAAGCTTCACATTGATGTGAAGCTTTTTTGTTTGCTGATGTTGAAGGTCTTTTCCGGCCTCAACGTTTTCATTAACTTATGCACTAAAAATTAAAGCCAAAATGAAGTCCCGGTTCTCCGAAGACAAATTTCGACCATTTATCGTCTAATTGTTTAAATCCATCAGGCAGCGTTGTGTGATAAGCACGGTGAGTAACCGCAATGGACGGCTGAATAAAAAATTTGTCTTTAAAAAGTTTGATGTGATAACCTGCCCGGTAGGTATTAAAAAACTGAAATCCGTTGTCAATTTTTTCGCCGTCAACATCCACAAAACTTTGCCAGGTAGGCATCACATTAAGTTCGGCATATAACCCTTTCCACAAAAATCGCTGATAGGCCACGGCAATGCCGTATTCACGGATATAACCCGGAAATTCCTCTTCCGGCTTTCCGTAAGCTTTATTAAAGAATGGATGAATACCATTCGGCCAGGCATATTTCCAGGTTTTAGGTTCTAATGTAACGGCATCTTTTGCGGTAATGCGATAGCCAAAATTAAATTGAACGAAGTCGGGGCTATTTGTAGAAGCCAGATTACCCAATAAAAATAGGGTGCTGCCAACAAACCACCGTTTGAAAGTACTATCATCCCTGCTATATTGCGCTTTCACTTGCAGATTGCTTGTTAAAACCAAAACAAGCACCACAAATAAAATTTTCTTTTGCATGACTACTAAATTGGAAGTAAAAGCTATTGTAAAAGTTGATTGGCGATAAATCAAACTCCATCATCAATTGCGGGGGTAGTCCGCCGTAGCTCATTTTTTAAAAATGCCGGCTCTCAGTCCAACTGAATGATGTGATTTGTCACGACGTTGCCAATGGTGTCGTAAAAAACGTAGCAAAACCGCTAAAAATTAAACCCAAAGTGAAGACCGGGTTCAAAACCAAAATAATCCGGCCATTTGCTTTCCTTTTCTTTAAAGGCTTTTGGCGTATTGGTTTTTATTGGCCAATGAGTCAAACCAACTGATGGTTCAATGAAGAAACGGTTTTTAAATAGCTTAACCTGGTAACCCAAACGGTAGGTCATGAATAAGGTGAACCCGTTTGCAATCTTTTTATTGTCCTCGTCATAATACTTTTGAAAAGCATTCATGGCGTGAACGCCTGTATATAGACCTTTCCACCAAAAACGATTGTAGGCCAATCCGATTACATTCTGGCGTACGTGTCCAGGATAGTTTTCTCCGGGCGCATCAAATGATTTTCCCCAGGGAATGCCTAACGGGTAAGCAAACCGGGATCTTTTTAATTCTAAGAAAACAACGTCTTTCGGTGTGATCCTGTAACCAAAATTTAATTGTATAAAATGGGGAGGGTTCCGGTCATTAGGAATAAAATTGCCTAACAGCAAAAATGTACTTCCGACAAAATACTTCTTATAAGCACTGTCATGTTTCACATCTTGTGCATTAACCTGTAAACTTCCGGCCATCAGTAATGTCAAAGCGAACGATAAAATTTTCTTCTGCACATCCATGCTATTAATTGTTAAATGATGCGCAAAAGTAAATTGGCACGATGCCACAAGTAATTCACTTAAGTTAAGAAATGAACCTTATCCTTTTTTAAACCGGTAAACTGCCGTTTGTTTGGTCGTGCTCACACCAACAAAGGCATGCCGTACATCCGAATACCATTCACTTATTGACCTATTGACTTATTGACTTATTGCCTCCCTCACCACTCCCCACACCTTCCCTCTCTCCACCCCATACTTTGCCGCATACCTTGTTACACGTACCATGATCTCTCCCATGCCTGCCGCCAATTCAATCGCCTGTCTCATGGCAAACCAGGGATGCAAACGGTAATACGAAAATTGCTTTTTCCTCATCTGCCTCACCAGCGCCAGTCCACGTTCATCGAGCAAGTCAGCGGCATCCGGTGTCAACGCTATTTTTACTTTATCCAGTATACTCAGTTTTACAAACCCTGCCTGCTCGTAGGCCGCTGCATGTGTGGCATACACGAGATCATTAAACGCAGTATCATTTAATTCCGCGACGGGATTGCCTGCCAACACATCTTCGATCGCCGTCTGGAGATTGACGAGCGTCCTGTCAAGCCATTGCTGCCCGTTGCTGCTCAACGTTTCCCTGGTTTCTTCCCTGAACCGCTGCAGGTATTTGTGTCCATAGTTTAAGTAATACGTTGGTGGAATTATACGCCAGTTACCACTTTCCACCCGTCTTTGCTGAAAGTCAAAATACCTTAACAGGTAATAGTTATCCGAACCCGCCTTATTCCTGAACGATACTGGCTTCGCCATGTCGGAACGTTGTAAGTTAGTCGTCGTATCTATCAATACACCGAGGCTGAATTCATCGAAGTACAGCATCGGGAGATATTTTCCTGAAACGCATAGCGTATCGGGTGTGGCCGCTGTGATGAGTTGATTGGAAAAAAGCAGCAGCTTTTCTTTTGGTTTGTCGCGGGATATGATAACCGCTTCCGCTTTTTGTGCCCGGGCTGTTTTTACTGTAATGACCAGACTCAGGAAGACAGACACAAAGGCATAGCGCATAAGTAGTGGCCGCAAGGTGGTTCTTATCTTAGCGGCGGTATTGAAGATAGAACAAAAACTATTTCAAGATAATATCAGCCTGGCTGAAATGTTACAATCTCACTGCAAAGCCGGCATAATATTGATGTTCGGTATGCTTCTGAAAGCCTTGTATGGAACCGATATCAACCGCCAGGTTTTTCAGCACGCTCAATTGAAGCGCAACATTGATGTAATTCTCCATGTGGTGTTCCCTTATTCCGTATGTGGCATAGGTTTCAATCATACTTTTCAGCGATTTTGTTATTTTGTAGTCTGCCGCGATTGACTGCAGTAATTGCCAGTCGTATCCCCGCTCCTCTGCTACATAGTCCACTTCTTCCTGCACGCCCAGCGTCCATTTTTCCGAAAGTTTCCAGCGCATCGGTATGATCATACCGCCCTCGATCAGGTGATGTTCAAAATGTTTATCCGACGGCAGCTTGATGTACGGAAGTGCGGCAATGGCAAATTTTCCATCATCGTTGCCATAGAAATTCTTTTTCAACCGGAGGGTAACACTGCCACAGGCATCGTACCGTTGCGGCTTGTTACCGTCTTCCGTTTTCACCTCATGCCTAAAGGTTTCCACGGCCACCTGGAAATCGATCGAATGGGTTAAACCGATCTTGGCCGTAAGCGGAGCTAAAAGCATCTGCCGGTTGCCCGACTCCCCATCACGCGACCGTTTGAGTTTAACCAGATCGGCTTCGAGCTGAAAATGTCCCGCATCTACCGTTACCGGTGATTCCGTGATGTCCGGCCGGTCGGTTTCCATTTCCTCCCGCATCAGCGCCCTGGGAACCGGGTGAAAAACCGAAAACCTGCTGTTGAAACGGTCAGTGGCACTATCGCGCTGCGCAAGCACAGGAGTAGTTGAACAGGTTAGTATAAACAAGACAGCTAATACTTTCATATGATAACGATCGTGTCTACTTACACTGCAATTGCAATACCAGTCCGTTTGCAACACAGGCTGCGCAACAAGCGTTTCCTGCAGTCCACATATTTACCGGAAAAATCCCCCCTCCCACAAATTCCTCCTTCATAAAAAGATCACCACTTTTGATCTTTAAAGATTTCACCACCTAAATCAAGCCTTATCATGCTCACCGAAGCCAAAAAGCAAAAGCTGATCGAGAACATCAAACTCTATATCAAAAAATTTCTCTCCGGTTCTATCACCGACCTCGATGAAAGCGGCACCCGGATCATGATCAATCATTTTCTTACCGATGTACTCGGCTATACGGCCCTTGAAGAGGTAAGGACAGAATACATGATCAAAGGCACTTATGCAGACTACATGATCCAGATCAATGGCAAGCGGCATTTCCTGGTGGAAGTGAAAGCATTTTCCCTGAACATCAATGAGAGCCACCTGCGGCAGGCCGTAAATTATGGCGCCAATGAAGGAGTAGAATGGGCCTTGCTCACCAATGGCAAACAGTTCGATTTTTATAAAATAATCTTTGAAAAACCGATCCAGCACAAAAAAGTATTCGCTGTCGATCTCACCGACTCGTCCAGCCTCAAAGCTGCTTACGACATTATCGAATACCTGGCCAAAGAAAGCCTCCATAAAGGCGGACTGGATGCCTTATGGAATAAGGCACAGGCCATGACGCCCCTCTCCATTTCCAAACAACTGCTGTGCCCCGAAGTGGTTGCCATCGTACGCAAAAACGTCAATAAGGCTTATGATATGAAATTTAATGACCAGCAGATCCAGGAGACGATCTTGAAGGTCATTGCCGAAAAGATCGATCTGAGTGGATTTAAGGTGCCCAGGCTGGTTAAAAAAGAAAATACGCCCAAAAAGACTTCACCGCCCGAAACCAATGTAATTACTTCTGTGGAAAATCCGGAAGTATAGTTTTTTACAATACGTCTCCCGAAGCCCCGACATAATCCAGGACCTCGATCTGCGGTTCGCCGCTTAAATTTTTATCTCGCTCCTGCTGAAATTGCAGGAAGGACGGCACTTGCAACAGTTCTTCCTGTATTGCTTTGTCGTGGTATTGCGAAAGATGCACAAAAGTGCAACCATCCTTTTTTTGAAAAATAGTATAGAGAAACCGGCTGTTGTCCAGCTTTTTAAAATCCAGCAGGAATGCGTCAATCAATTCTTTGTTGGTAGCAACATGCTCCTCATTGACTGTATAAGTCACTTTTACGACAATCATATTAGTTATTTAAAGCCGGTTAAAACTAAGATATTGTACAAACCTCGGCAGGTCAGAGTGATTGCAACTCGCGGCATGGGGCAATGTCTGCAACCAAAGCACAACATCTCCTTTTTTGCCGGCGATGTATTCAGGCTCCAACGTTGTGCGCATTTGGTGATACGATTCAATTTCATCCGGATATTTCTGCTGCCAGTTGTCAAATTGTTTGTGGAATCCGGGAACAACTTTTAGCGGGCCTCTGTTTTCCGGTACGTCATTCAGGTAGATCAGTCCCTGAATATAGGTTGGATCGGGTTTGCTGTAATTCATATCCCAGTGAAGCAGGTGATGTACAAATTTCCAATCCTCTGTTTCGGGCGGATTGAAACTTCCTTTGTCGGTTTGCGGAATAATCGCATAAGTATTGTAGAGTTCCGCAAAAAGTTGCCTGACATTCGGATGTGTGCGCACCCGGTGCATGCTTTCGTGCTGGTATTGCTGTAACATCAACCCATGCCAGTCGGCATGTCCTTTATACCAGGTAGAAGGATCCGCCAGATCGACCGCCAGGAAACCGCAGATAAAATCAGTGACCGCATCGCATAAGGCTTCTTCTACAAGGCCGCCTACCCTGATATAGCCCTGTTCCTGCCAGTGCAATAGTTGTTCATCGCTCAGCAGCTTTCGTTCCACACCGATCGGATCACCAGCTCTTTCAGTTTGTTGCTGCCATTCGCGGAAGGCAGCGACTGACGCCTTTATTTGCGGCTCTCCTTTTGTCCGGATCATCCAGTCCTGTAGATGCGTGATACCCGTACAGTCAGCATAGATGAATTGATAGGTTTCAAATCTTCCGAGACCATACATGTCGAGCCACACAGCCTCTGTTTGCGTATAACCCGCAGGCACAGGAGAACCATTTCCTTCTTTCAGCGATTTATGGCGCTCGTAGAACACCGGGAGAAAGGCGCAATCGATCATGAATCAGTTGTTATTTTACAGGTAATTTACTACTCTTCTTCATCTTCTTCCTCCTCATCGTCTTCGTACGATACATAAGACCACTCAACTTCTATTTCATCCAGCAATTCATCAAAAGCATGCTGATCGCTGGTGCCGGTAAAAACAGCGGTGCACTGGCCGCTTTCATCGAAGGAAAGACTGATCACTTCCCGGAAATCATCGGTATAAACTTTTTGTTTTTCCCAACTGATACCCGGCACTTCACTCCAACGTTGCTGTATCGCTTTTACAATTTCCGGATTAATCTCCTCAAGGCAATTTGCATGGTATTTTAATCCACCCATGGTGCCATTATAAACAGCCATGAGCAGGAAAAAATCTTCAACCGTATTAGTCTCCCGGTGCCAGTCGGAAATCTCCTCACTGCCATAATTACCCCAAACCGGCGGACTATCCAATTGTAATTCATCTTTTTTTATGCCCCAACTCACCACACCCTGATTTTCTTCATAAAACAGCAAATAACCATCTTTTGAATAACCGACTTCACCGTCAGGTTTCAGCAAACGATTATGCGAGTCATTGATGCTTTCATTTTTCCCCAAATGCAGATAATAATCGCGGAGCTTGCCCGGCAACCGGACACCCAGGTCGATTTCGAGGTTAATGATTTCCTCTTCTGAATAGCCAAAGGTTTCACCGGCTGGCAAATCATATAGTGTTCTTATTTTTTGCAAGTACATCATCACCAAATTTCCACTTTTTTCGGCTTCTTTTCTGCGTTTGGGATTTAATTTTTAAATTAAAAAATGGAAATAAACATCCTCTGGAGCGGTCGTGAATATTTTTCGTTGGAAAATTGCCTGATTAAACCGGGTATAGAGGGAAACCTGATCACATCGACGATTGTGGGTTATTATGAAGAAAAAATATATAAAGTCGATTACCGGATAGAGACGGATGCGCACTGGCACACGCGGGTAATGGAAATTCATTGTTCCCACGATCACCATACATTTTCCAATTTGCTGCAGGCCGATGGACATGGACGCTGGACATGTAACGGCATGCCGGTTCCGGAGCTGGATGGTTGTATCGATGTAGATATACCCGTTACGCCGTTTACCAATACCCTTCCCATCCGTCGTTTACAACTGCAGTACAAGGAAACCAGGGAAATCAGTGTGGTTTACTGCGACGTGTTGGCCCGGAATATCGGTCGTGTGGCGCAGCAATACACCTGCCTTTCGGACACCGCTTATCATTACCAGAATGTACCGAATGATTTTGAAGCCACCATCCGGGTGGATCGGTCAGGATTTGTGGTGGACTATCCGGAATTGTTTGTCCGGAAAGCCCTCTCCATTCACTCACCACAACTGTAACTTTTTATCGATGAATGCGTTTTATCAGGTATAAAATGTGTTGATAAATGACAAAATCACTATTTCTTGGGCTTTTGCTGGGCATCGGACCTTTTATTTGCTTTGCCCAGACCGTTCCCTACAACGAAAAGAAAATCTACAAGGACAAATTCGATAACGCGATCCCGGTACTGAATGTGGCAACCTTTCATATGGGTTTTACATCTGACGCCTCCTCTACCAACTTCGATGAGCACGACCGTAAAAACCAGGAAGAAATAAAAAAAGTAGCGAAATTGCTCGCTGCGTTTAAACCGACCATTATTGTTATTGAAGATCTTCCTGCAAATGATTCTGTGCGGTTGGCGGACTTCCTCGACTATTGCAATAACCCGGAAAAAAAATACAAAGATCCCGACGAGCGGGAATTACTCGCTTATGAAGTAGGCAGACTGAGCCAGGCGAAAAAAATATACGGCGTAGATTTCAAAGAAGGTTATAACTACAATATCGGCAATAAAATTTCCAATCCTGTCGACAAGACCACCGTCAGCCAATACTGGAGCCTGCTCGATTATAATGAAAAGAAAAATCCCGAAGAAGGCATTCCTTTTTATGAGTTGTTCAAATTGAATAATCACCCGCAATACCTGGAAAGTCTCATCAATATCAACGCGGATTTGCTTACCTATATTTCCGCGAAAGGAAAATCCGAAGGTGCCGATGAGGCGGCCAAATTCTATCATCGTAACCTGGTAATGTTCTCCAATCTCAACCAGATCCAGGTCACCTCAACCGATCGGATATTCATCCTCATGGGTGGTACACATACAGCCTTCTTTAACGACTTCCTTACCCGCAGCCCCAAATACCAATTGGTGAATGTGTTTGATTATTTGAAATGAATAGTCAATGTATCACTCCCTTGTTCTTGTATACACCACAACTGTTCGGAAGATTTTAAAGTTTGTCAATCAGACATCGCGCCGCCGTTGGTCTCCGGACCAACGGACCCGCCCATCTCTGAGTTGGGCACAAAGTTGACCTTAACCTTTCGAAAAAACCTGACGCTTGGTTATTGGTCGGGAGATCAACAAGGGCACTAACTTTGCGTTTAAAAATGAAAAACGACTCCTGGACATAACGTCCCGAACAAATGTGGTGCATACACAAAACAGCAAGAGGGAAATTGCAAGCCTTTAGCCGGGTCTTCTCCCACAAACCTAAAACATCCACCTCTTAAGTCGGCTCAGTATTGGGTTATTAATCCTCACATCACATAATAACTGCCACCCGCGACCGTTTCCGGCGGCATTTCCTGCCCCGTCATCTCTGAAAGATTTCGCTCTATGGTGGCCGATAACGAGGTCATCGGCGTATCGGTCGGTTTGTTTTCAAACGGATCCTGCATGAGGATAGATGTCTGCTCGATGGCAATGAACAACACCGGTATCAGGGTCACAAGGAATATCTCAACAAAAACGTTGTTGTCGTCGAGACCAAAAGGCAATATCGTCATCAATACATAGATCAGGAAATGGACCATCAAACTATAAGACCGGGGAAAGACCGTATTCTTGATGCGTTCGCAGCGTCCCATAGCATCGGTCAATCGTTGAAGGGTGCTGTCCAGCTGCACCTGCCTGTTGGGATCCAACGCATAAGTTGTGGTGATGGCAGACAACTCGGCTGCATGGCGGGTGAGCAGCAAGTTGGGAATGTTTTCACCTGCGATGCCATGTTTCAGACAATAGTCTTCTACCCTGTCCGTCATTTTCAGTTTGCGAAGCGAATTAGCCAGCGCATAACACCATATCGCCTGCCGCTCTGCAAAACTCCGGATGATGTATTGCTTTTGTTCATCCGCCGGAAGGAATTGTTGCAATTGCCGGATCAACGTCCGGCTGTCGTTGACAATTGCGCCCCATACCACGCGCGCTTCCCACCAACGCTCATACGATTGCGAGGTACGGAAAGCCAGTAACAGGGAAAGTAAGGTGCCGACCAATGCCGAAAGTGCGAACGGGATAGTAATGTTGGAGAAAAAAGAAAGATGATCCAGTATACCGACCCCAATGGCATAACATAAAATAGCAGCAGCGTCCCATACGATGAGTTTCAGAAAATAAAAGATCGAGATCCTTTTCTTGATGAGCATACAGGTTTCAAAATTCAAAAGTCATATCATTCTTTTGCAGGAAGTCCTTCACTATTTTTGCCGTAAAGGCTATCATCTCCTGATCCGCTTCACCGGATTCCAATGACCCTATACAGGAACCATGGATTCCCGGGAGGATCACTAACTGCGAGCCCGGGATCAGCTCAGACATTTTCAATGCATGCCCGTTCTTGATTACGTCCAGGTTGTTGTTAATGATCAGGGCCGGTGAACTGATCTGCGCCAGCATTTCATCGGGAATATCTTTGAAATGTATCATCCTTTGCCGGTCTTTTTCGAATACATTTTCCAGTGCTTTCTGATCCGGGTTGACGGACAGGAATGCATTTCTCAATGATTCGGGCATTACCTCCAGTGTGACGTTGGCCATTCCTTCCAAAAAGCCATCCGGCAAACCCGATCGCTGATAACAGCCCGCGGCCAGTATCAGTTTACCGGCAACCGACGGATGACGGATTGCTATCTGCATGGCCGTAGTAGCTCCATTACTAAAACCAAAAATGGCTGCATGTTCGATACCGAGCGATTGCAACAAACCCGCCACATCATCTGCATCCTGTTCAAAACTCTCCGGCTGATCGCGGTCACTGGTCCTGCCGTGTGCCTGCAACTCCATTGCTATGAGCATAAAGTTGGAGGACAGCAACGGAAGTATCCGTCCCCAGGTACTGTCGATCGTAGAACCGCCACCGTGAATCAGCACCAGCGGTTGCCCCTGACCATGCTTTTCGTAATACATGCGGATACCCGCTATGTTTTTGTAACCTGTTTCCATAAATTCAAAAAACGAAGATTAATACAATACCCGGGTACAATAATATAAAAACCGGACCAAGTCTTAAAGTCCGGCTACGAAAGGGCCAAAAATCCGGATTAATAACGCCGGGGAACTTTTATCTTTAGATTGCCTTTTTTGCTTTTGAATTTTGACTTTTGAATTTTGAATTAGCATGGCTTTTACCACTATCGACGCTTATATCGCGTCATGCGCAGCGGAGCACCGCGACGGACTTGAACAAATGCGCCAGATCATTCGTAAAGCCGCGCCCGGGGCAGACGAAACGATCAGCTATGCGATGCCCACATTCCGTCTCAACAACAGAAACCTGATCCATTTCGCAGCCAATAAAAATCATATTGGTCTCTATCCCGGACCGGGTGTTATTGAGGAGTTTGCCGCCGAAACCACCGCCTACAACGGGTCCAAGGGATCCATCCATTTCCCGTACGACAAACCGCTCCCAAAAACGCTGATCACCCGCATGGTAAAAGCAGGAATCCGGCGCAATGAAGAGCGGGCCGCCAAACGCGCAAAAAAATAACGTCTTACAACATGGTTGTGGGACAAACATAAGCCGTCAGCCTGAACCGCCCACTTGCTTTTATCGCCTTCAGTCCGCCTTGCACATCGATCAGGTTATTGTATCCACGTGCTTTCATCAGCGAAACAAAAATCATGGAACGATAACCTCCGGCGCAATAGACATAGTAAGTTTTGTGGCGGTCAATAACATTTACAGCATCCTTGATATAGTCAAGCGGACTGTTTTGTGCACCGATTACATGCTCACTTTCGTATTCACTTTTTTTCCGCACGTCAAGCAGTGTTGAGTCTGCAGGCAATGCAGTGGCTGATACGGAAGTAATATGTTCAACCGCTTTACCTGACTTATTCCAGGAATCAAATCCTCCCTGCAAAAATCCTTTGACATGATCCAGTCCTACCCGGCTTAGCCTTGTCACCACTTCTTCTTCGGTGCCGGGTTCCGCCACTATTAACAGTGGCTGGTTTATGTCAGGGATCACCGTGCCGGCCCAGGGGGCAAATAATCCGTCCAGGCCAATATTAACAGCACCGGGAATGAACCCGCGTGCAAATAGCTGCGCATCACGCGTGTCGATTATCCAGGCTTTCGTATCACGGGCCGCTGCTTCAAATGCATCGGGTGACAGAGCCTGCAATGCTCTTTGCCTGACGGTATTGCTATTTTCATAACCCCGGATATTCATCAACACGTTGGAAGGGAAATAAGCAGGAGGCTCGGTGAGGCCGCTGGTTACTTCTTTGATAAAGGCATCTTTGTTCATATCGGGGCGTAAGGCATAGTTCGTTTGTTTCTGATGCCCCAGGGTATCGCTGGTTTCAAGGCTCATATTTTTTCCGCAGGCACTGCCGGCACCATGCGCCGGATAAACGACCACATCGTCCGGCAACGGCATGATTTTGTTGCGCAATGAATCATACAATAGTCCTGCAAGCATATCCTGTGTGAGGTCGGCTTTTAATTTTTGTGCGAGATCAGGCCGGCCAACATCTCCTATAAACAACGTGTCGCCGCTGAACAAAGCCACTTCTTTACCGTTCTCGTCGATGAGGAGATAACAGGTGCTTTCCATGGTATGGCCCGGTGTATGCAATACACGGATCCGGCTTTTTCCCAATGGCAACTCTTCGTTGTCTTTGGCCGCATAAAAGGGAAATGCAGGTGCCGCTCCGGGACCGTACACGATCGTGGCTCCTGTTTGAGCTGCCAGGTCAAGATGACCGGAAACGAAATCTGCATGAAAATGGGTTTCCAATACATACCGGATGCGTGTGTTGTTGCGCGCAGCCATCTCCACATAAGTGGCTGTTTCGCGCAACGGATCGATAATGGCGGCTTCTCCGTCGCTCTCGATATAATAAGCGCCCTGAGCCAGGCATCCCGTGTAGATCTGTTCTATCTTCATCGCATTCATTTTAATCAGCAAAAATGCGCGGGATATACCAGTCCGCCCATGACGTTGATCACGCTGCGGGCTAAATTTTCTCAGTTGGAAAAAACGAGTTCGCGGAGAAGTATGTAAACGCCCATTGCCAGCACAAACCAGCCAAATGCCTGCCGCAACCGGCGTGCGGGAACATGTTGAGCAATGGCATTTCCGGTAAACACGCCAACGATGGCGATGCCGGTGATGGTTAATAAAATGGTCCAGTCGACGGTATGACGTGCGGGATCGACAAAAAATCCGATCAATGACTTAACGGCAATAATGAGCAGGGACGTGCCGATGGCTGTTCGCACGGATAATTTTCCCAATAATACCAATACGGGAATGATCAGAAAGCCGCCCCCTGCGCCAACCATACCGGTCAAGGTGCCTTCTGCCAGTCCGGCCAGCATCAACAGGAAATCAGGTGCCGGTAAATCGGTAGGTAGCGCTTCTGCGGGGCGCGTATTGCGGATCATCGATATCGACGCGATCACCATCAGTATGGCGAAAACGATCAATAACAATAATGGTTTGGTAACAATGAAATCTCCTATCGTTGTGATCTGGTAAGGAACTGCGGGTAATAACCACACACGTGCGGCAAAAACCGCAGCCAAGGAAGGCAGGCCAAAGAAAAATGCGGTGCGGAGATTGACCTGTGCAGCGCGGTACTTCGGATAAACACCGGCCAGGCTTGTAGCGCCAACAATGAAGAGCGAATAAGCTGTTGCAGTAACGGGCTCCACATTAAAAAGATAAACCAGTACGGGAACGGTCAAAATAGAACCACCTCCGCCGATAAGTCCCAGCGAAATGCCAATGAAAAGCGCGCCAGCGTAGCCAATCCATTCCATATCCCGCGCAATGTAGCTTATTACCGGGAAAAAATTAACGGGTGTTCGGTCTGAATCAGCTTTTCGTTTCCCGGGCCAGCAATTTTTCTTCTATTACCTGCTTGAAAACATGTTTGGGAAATGCGCCGGGTTGCATCATGGGGTCGGCACCAACGGGAATGAATAGAAATGTTGGAATACTGCGGATGCCGAACACAGCGGAAAGTTCCTGTTCCGCTTCCGTATCAACTTTGTAGATAACCAGGCGGCCTTCGTATTCTTTCGCCAGTTCTTCGAGTACCGGTGCTATCTGTTTGCAGGGACCGCACCAGTCTGCATAAAAATCGACAATAGCGGGCAGCGGCCCGTCGTACTGCCAGTCTTTATCAGTTGTATAATCGAATATTTTTTCTTTAAATGCCGCGGTATCCAGTTTAATTGTAGTCATAAGAAAATAATTGATGAATAATTGCCGTTGCTCCTCTACGCTCTTACTTTTATCATGAACGATACGGTAGTATGTTTCTCCTTTCTTTGCTCACACTGCCACTGAAATTACGGGGGGCATCTTTATGCCGCCCTTAACGCTTTCAGACTGATTGATGCGTATTCCGGCCCTCCCGAAAGGGTCAGCTGCTCCTTGTTACCAGACCAACAACCTTGCCATACGTACGACGCTATGCCTTCCGCGTACCGAGGTCCGCATAAGGACTGGCGGATTTTAAAGATACCGGGAATTAAAGAAAGCGGCAGCCAATTCCTGCCAGGAGCCGACTTCAAAATCCGGATGGATCTTTTTTGCGATAAGGTCATAAATGGCGGCGGCGGAATATCCATGCCTGCGTAAATACTGTATGGAAATGGAACCTGCGGATTTCGACAGCTTCTCTCCTTCGCTGTCTAGCAACAATGGATGATGAAAAAAGGAAACAGGCTGCAAGGGATGATCCGGCATCAGGGAAGATAAAAAAGACTGCGCCAGGGTGGAATCGAGCAGGTCTTGTCCGCGAACAATAAGGTCGGTCTGATAAAATGCGTCATCAGCGAGGCTGCTGAGTTGATAAGCGGCTTTGCCATCGCGGCGGCGGACGATAAAATCGGTCATGGATGCGGGTAAGGTGGCGGTGGCCAATGAACCGTCGATATTGCGGAAGCTGACAGCTGGCTGATCACCGGTAACAATACGCCAGGCAACGTCTGGCGTATCAAGATCGAGATTCTTGTGGCGGCAGGTACCGGGGTATCCTTCGTGACCGGCGAGTTGTTTGCGTGAGCAATTGCAGGCAAAGAGCAGGTGTTGATCGCGGAGCCACTGCAGGCGTCGTTGATAAAGCGACTCCCGAAGCAACTGGGAAAAATGGTTCTGAAAATCGTCAACACTACGCGGGCCGTTATCGTAAGGAAGATGGAGGAATGAAATTGTATCGAAAATATTCTTCAGGTAAGCTGGTTGAACGCGTTCCTGATCGAGGTCGTCGATACGGAGGAAAATAGTGGCGTTGGTTTGTCGGGCCAAGGCTGCGGTGAGGGCGAAAGAAAAAACATTCCCCAGGTGGAGAAAGCCGCTGGGTGTGGGTGCAATGCGGGTGCGGCGGAAAGGAATTTGTATGTTGGATGGGACTGCCAGGAATACAAAAATCGGGAAGGAAGAAATGGGAAAATAAAAAAGGGAGATTTTTTTTGTGGGGAAAGCTTTGTCCCTATATTTGCCGCCTGAAAACGCAAACAATCATTGAATTGTACGTTTTCGGATCGGTAGTTCAGTTGGTTAGAATGCCGCCCTGTCACGGCGGAGGTCGCGGGTTCGAGTCCCGTCCGGTCCGCAAACTGGTCCCGTCCAGTCCGCAAAAGCCTCTTTAAAAGAGGCTTTTTTTGTTTAACTACATTGTCTTTCAGTAGTTATCAAAATAAAGCATTTCAAACGAACACATCTGAAGACAAAGAAAAAGGGTACTCAAAAGGGTACCCTTTCTTTTTGGGAATTTGGTACCCTTGAATTCGATAAAGGGATTTAGGAACGAAACTTTTTACGAACCTAAATGTGTGTTATGAAAGTGAATGAAAAACTCAGCATTCTCTTGCTGCTTGAAAAATCAAAAATTGGAAAAGACGGCGCCGCCCCAATTACAATTCGCCTGACAATTGACTCGAAACGGGCAGAACTTTCCCTTGGACAAAAAATCAAACCCGAACTATGGAACCAGGAATTTGGAACGGCTGTAGGGAACCTCAAGGAATGCAAATTCGTCAATGCAGCGATTGACCGAGCGAAAACCAAACTAAGGGAGGTATATGCTTTGCTGGAGTCCTCACACAATCATGTTTCCGCCGTGATGCTTAAGAAAGCATACCAGGACAAGCCAGTGGAGGACGTTAAAATGACACTTTTACAAGCAGTGAGCTTTGTGCTTACTAAAATGTAAAGAAGGGTTCAAAAGAGAAAACTCGCACCCGCAACGCTGACAAAGTGGAAAACGACGGAGAAAAAACTCCTCAGCTTTTTGAAGGAGATATACGAGGTCAATAACATCAACTTAGAGGATATCAAGTATTCGTTTGCAGAGGATTTCGTGGACTATCTTATTTTGGATAAAGATATTGATACCAATACCGCGATGAAATACTTAAACAATGTCAAACAGTTTGTACAAACGGCCGTAGAACGCGATTGGTTGGACAAAAACCGAATTGCGCATTTCCCATGTACTTACGTTCATCCGGAGAGGGACATTTTGAACGATGCAGAAGTCCTTTCATTGTATCACAAAAAAATCCACATTCCACGAATCGCTGAAGTTCGAGATGCCTTTCTTTTCAGTTGTTTCACGGGTTTCGCGTATAAGGACGCGAGTTTGCTGTCTCCTGGTCACATCGTCAAGCATTTTGATGGCGAAGACTGGATTATGAAAAATAGGGAAAAAACTTGGTTCAGTGAAAATGTGCCTTTACTTCCGATTGCCAAAGAAATCATAGACCGGTACAAATCTCATCCATACTGCGTTGCCAACGGCCTGCTATTACCAATTAACAGCAATCAGAAGTACAACGCCTATTTAAAAGAGTTAGCGGATATCTGCGGGATAACAAAAAATCTCACAACACACATTGCGCGACACACTTTTGCAACAACTGTTACACTGGCTAATGGAGTTCCACTCGAAACGGTAAGCGCCATGTTGGGGCATAAATCCATCAAAACAACGCAGATTTACGCGAAGATTGTGGCTAAGAAAGTACGAGAAGATGTTGGAAAGTTAAAAGAAAGACTGCTTATAACTATGCCAGAATCTATGTTATCAAAGCTGAATGCGGCATAGCTGTTACAACCGAAAAGGCGTCAACTACTATGAAGTCAATTTAAAAGTGCGAAGTTAGTGCAAGGAAAAATTCAGCTTGAAAATGAGAGTGGTGCAGTAAAAGAATAACCAGAGCTCTAACATCGGTGATTATCCAAAATTAAGTAATTTCAGCTTGTCAAAAAACAGCTACCAACAAGAAATCAAAATGAGTTTCAGTGAACGACTTCTATGATATAAGTGAACAAAGGGTAGTCGAAGCGGATTCGATGCAATTGGAGAATTTGGGAGACCAACAAATATTGGCGGTCATCGGCAAAACGGCGAGAGGCGGATGGGGTGAACGCGAGTATACCTCAAAAACCTACTACACGGCGACCAAACCGGGGGACTATGACGAATTGTTTGCAAGCAGAATTTCCGGAATTAAACCACCTTATGAAACAGAAAATTTACTTGAGCACCACTTTCGATATTACACCTCTCGCTTTCCCGAAAACAGAAACAAATTTTTACAACATATCAGATATGTCATCTTGCCGTTGCTCAAACGTCGAAAACTCGATGTGTATATTGACTTTCTGAAGGAATGGTTAGCGAAGAAAGATGAAACTTCGTCTGCAGCGCCATTTAGTCAAAATGAGAAGCTCGACGAAGTATTAAAATATCTAGCCTCCAATCCAAGTAAAAACAACATTACTTCCGACACTATTCATAAAGAAATATTTCACAAAAGAATTTCTTTTGAGGAAGCACAATTACTGCATCGAAAACTATTAACAAGCGGCATCGTAACAGTAATCGGATATTCATATCTCCAATTTTCTATAAAGACTAGCGAATTTCTCAGAAACGGTGGTTTTTCTAACCAAATTAGCTCTCTTAACGAAGTCCGTCACCTTTCAGTGAATAACCCTATAAACAACTCTAACAATATGAGCGAAGATTCTAAATTAGAAGTGTTCATTTCTTACGCCTGGGACACTAAAGAACACGAAATGGAGGTTGTTAAATTCACTGATCATCTTCGAAAATTAGGCTATGAAGCCCGTATAGATAAAATGATTAGCCAGCAGGAAACAGCGACCAATTTTGTCACGATGATGCACAAAGCAATGGTGCAACATAAAAAAGTCATAGTTGTACTCTCCGAAGGGTACAAGAAAAAAGCGGAATCTTTTGTGGGTGGTGTTGGTGAAGAATATCAACTTCTGCTTAACGACATCAAAAAACAACCAAAGAAATACATACTTGTCAGCTTCAATGGGAGATCAGACGAACTTATCCCTTTGGGACTTTTGGGACGTGATATAATCGACCTATCGCAAGGCGATGAGAAGCTGATTCGAAAACTAAATGATGAAGACGAATACCTTTTTTCCGAAGTAGCTCCTAAAAGACCATCATTTGCCCCGATAACAATCGAAGACTTCCGTCCAAATGCATCATTGTTAAAAATTGATGAACCAAAAGTTGATCAGTCCGACACATCTTTGTTTGGTGGACTGTATCGATATGTTCGTTTTTCTATAGCACCTAAATTTAGTAATCTATCAGCTAAACCGATAGATGGATTTTCGTATACTATTAAATTAAGACGAGAACTTATTCCAGATGATTATCACTTAGCATCGCAGGACGGCTACTTAACTAAACAAGTGGATGTGGAAAAGAAGCTCTTTCCGCAACAGACATTCACTGGCAAGGAATTCCAAGTTCTTATCAGTGCTACAAGCCTTTCACAAATTTTGGAAACGACCATTAGTGTGACTGTTTACACCGACAATGGACCTGTCTCATCAGAATTTCCGGTTAATACACTATTCAAACTTAGCCCAACAAACTCCTCGTTCATGCCTCCAGTTCCTTTAACCAAAGATCTTTTCATCAGCCAAAGTGGTTGGTAAAAAAATCATAAACCAATTATAAAAAAAAGGAAAAACCATTAAACTAACCTTTTACTCGCAAATTCTTATTCCAAAAAAACTTCAAGGATGTTCGAAAAAAAATGATTGGAAATGAATATTGAGAGCTGCTGAATTCCATACTAGGAGATTGGAAACGTACGGGACTTACTGTAGCCCTACTGCCAACTATAAGTATTTTACTACAATAAAATCTGTCTAAATTATGAGCGGCCAGTCTGCAGTACGGGGCTTTACCTATCAAACGATTATCAGTGTTATAAGAACATTGGTGTCAGACAATTGGGCATTTGTAAAGATCGAACCTCAAACCGAGTTAGACAAAGTTGACATAATCTGGGAAGACAAAAATGGCATCATAACTTGTGAGCAAATTAAGTCTTCGACAAACAATTTTTCGGTCGCAAATATCGTAACCTGGCTTGAACAAATGACGTCAGACGTAGCAAACGCTGGCAAATACCAATTAACATTAATTGGGACAATTTCAGAAAATACCAATGCGTCGATTAGAACGATTAATAGGGGCTCGACGGATTCCAAAATTATTCCGGAAAACCTCAAAAACCGTCTAAAAGTGGAAGCGGTCACATTCAATATCGAATTTTTAGAAAGTAGAGTGCGAGATGAAGTTCATAAGTTTCTTTCAAATGCCGGATACAACGTTTCTTACTCCTCAATTGAATTAATAGGAAAAGGTCTTATCTATCAATTCTTAGAATTTTCCGTACTCAGCAAAAGAGTTAGTCGGCAGGAATTTGCTGACTATTTACTTTCTTGGGCTACATCAAATTACTCAAAGACTCTCGATCTCACAAACCAACAAAGTACCTTTGAAGTATTCTTTTATGATAAACACTATCACCAATTGGTTTCAGAGTGGGAGATGCAAAGTTTACCTAGATATGAAAATATAGACGTTAACCTATCAATCGCGGACATTCGGATTAAATACATAGAAGGAGCTAGAATTATCCTCCCATCGAGGAAAACCGAAATTCCGGAACCAAATGAAATTCTAAAACAGTTCCAAACCATTACAAGTCTGTCACTTTCAGACCCAACCCCAACTAGGGTGTCCGAACATATGCGCAGGGCAGTAGTTAAAGGCATAAAAGAACACTTAAATTTAGAAGTCTCCGACAGTTTCTTCGATTTGGGACAACTTCAAACATTTACGAACCTTTCAGGCGTAATTCCGGAATTTGTACAAAGCTACAAAGGAAGTGAAGCTGAGCAAAGGAAATGGGAAATCATCAGAAGCATTTACTGGAAGCTCGTCAGTATCGAAGAAGACAGAGCTTTTTCCTCAAGTCTAGAAAACTTTTGCCCTCTAAAACTGTGCATAGAGAATAGTGGATCAAGGTTCGATGAGGAAATTTTAGTAAAGATCACTCTCCCCAATTCTGTGGAAATGTTTAATCCGGAGAAGCTAAAGTTGCCGAACGATCTTGAAACTATAATAGCTTTAATTGATAGTAATCTTGCATCGAACCTACTCGAAATACCGACGGACAGCCACATAACCGGATTCCCACACGTAAACTACACGAATCTTGAGTGGCAGCAAAATCACGATCTCCTTTTTAAAATTTCGAACACAGGCAGAAAAAAGGATATAAAAACGGAAGAGTTGCTTGATAATTTTCACGATTTTATGACCTTCCAAACTTATACAGACTTGCCGGGCAAGGTGGTGTTGCATTTCAAGTTTGAGCAAATCAATCCTGGAGTCAGAATGGCGTTCCCATGCGTTTTGTTGGTCAGAGCACAAGAAGACTTTTCAATGCAATATGAAGTAAGTAGTAAACATACCGGTAAGAAATATACGGGGAACTTACTTTGTCGTTACCCAAAAAACCATCAGTCTGTAGATTAACATTCACTCCAAATTCATGCATCTAATTCTTCAAGGCTTTTGAAAACTGTTGCTTTTAATCTATCAAGATTCGCACTGTATGCCCCTTCATTGCTACAATTTCCATCTGCTGTTACATGAACCGCACATATGACTTATCTACCGAACAGTGCTGTAACCTTTTTTCACTCGAAAATCTTTCTTAAGGTTTCTGAAGCCCTGAAGTAAAAAATGAATTCCTGTTTATTATTTTCCCGAACTCGGTCCAGCTTGTGATTTCTCGGCACACTCAAACGCCATTTTCGCACTGTAAATAATAAAACGGTGCAAGATGAAAGCAACGAGCAATATTCCCGATCAACGCGACAGAAGTAGAGTTTTCTCCAACCAAATAATTACGCTGGCAGATTTAGCTGATTTCAAAATCGAGCTATTAGATGACATCAAAAAGCTTTTAAAATCAAATGCCGGTCAGCCAGGAAAGAAGTGGCTAAAAAGTCACGAGGTTCGAAAACTCCTGGACATTTCTGTCGGCACCTTACAAACGCTGAGAAGTAACCGTACACTCCTATTCACAAAAATTGGAGGAGTGATCTACTACGATATCGACGACATCAATAAAATGATGATCGATCTGAAAGCTAAAAAGAACCAACAAAGATGAAAAAGGATTTCAAGACTGATGGATTTGGTCGAAATGTTCCACCAAGTTTATCCCATGTGACGATCTATTTTATACAGAGGGGGCTTTCAGAAGATACAGCTAAAAAATTCTTCTTATATCAACAAACCTGCCAATGGTTGAACGATAGAGGCTTTCCCATTAAAAATTGGAAGGTGGTCGCCAACGACTGGATCTACAAGCATGAACAGGAAAAACCACCAACCATATCTGCTAAAATCAAAATAGAAATCGATAGATTTTTTGAACAGAAATACGGCGAATCCAATAAATACAATTGAAAGTCATGCTGAAAATTGACCAAACAAGAAGCCATTCCCCTCCAATCCCTTTAATCTCCACTTATGAACAGATCGCATTCTTTAAAAACACAAACAATAACACAATGAAACATTCTTTTATCATCTTACTCGTCTTATTAACCGTCAGCTGCACAAAGAAAGATAAAGATGCACAGGAAACATCGAAAATTGATCCGGTGGCAAGCAGATTAACCACATCCACACAGAATATACTTTCATCAGATAATCCTAACAATCCATACGATAGCGCTGGGATTTTGCACAACCTGGTGCTAAAATCCATACGCGATTATATGCACGAGACTGGTGACGAAAGTGTCAACGGATCAATGTCCATCATACGGAATTACTTCAAAACAAGAAGGAACATTGACAATGGTAATCCTTTACATCTTCTTCCAAAGGGCATGATGAACGCGATCACAGCTGACCATGGTGCCTTCCTCGGATCTAGCCCGATATCACATCCCATGCGGATGACCTACACAGAGTTTATCGACAGCTTGAAACGATTCACCGACTTCAATCTGAAACGATTTAAAACGCTCGTAGTGTCATTTGAAGATAAAATACTTCAGAGTTCCATGTTCAATGACCAGGAAAAACGAACGCTTCTTATTGCGTTTTCCGTGGCCAGACATTCCGGTTTTTACTGGGCTGAAGGCCTGGACGATCTTGCCTTTCGGGGTCCCAAGAAAGCCGGCTTCTTACGAAAATTGGGAGCAGTTGTCTCCGCTGTAATTGGCGACGGTATAGCGGCGGTCGGCCTTCTGGCACTCGGTGCACCGTTTGATGACCTGGTGGAAATTTCAGTAACCGGCAGCCAGGCTATGTATTTCTGGATTACCGGGGCCTACAGTGACACTCACTAACCGGCATCTCTCCTATCATTATTTTTCCCAAACGTTAAAATGAAAATCATGAAAACATTCATTGCGACATTATTAATTGGTCTTTTAATTATCTCATCCTGCAGAAAAAACCATCCCAGGATTCCACCCAAGCCGAGGGACGATCACCAGTTTATCGAGGTTAAATCCCCCCGGATTCCTTCACACAATCGATATGACAGCACCGGGATCTGGCACAATATCTTTCTGGATTCGTTACGCGGATACGTACGAGCAGGGGGTGTAAATACTCGGGAAGGCCGATTGAATTACCTGATCACCCTCGGACGGGAGCGATTTTCTATAGACATTTCAAGATCTGCCGGTGCAATTCAAGAAGAAGTACTTGCAGATTCTGCAAACGGATTTGAACACGTGATTCTACGTTCCACTTATTCGGTTACGGCAAAGAGCTACTTTCTGGGACTGATTCGCCATCTGAAATCAGTTGGATATTCCGATCCATTCGGTACGGAAGACTACATTACGCAGTTCGAAAAAAGAACGTTGGCTGATCCAAATTTCACCATGCAGGAGAAAAAAAGTGTCCTCCAGGCTGCATCAGTTGCCAGACATTCATATCGATACTGGTCAGATTATAGCCCGGTAAGTGGACGTCTTTTTGGATTTATTCCAGATCATTGGGGTCCACTGGCGCATGTAGGTGCGTTAATCGGTAATGTTGTTGCTGCTGTCACGGGAGCTGTAGGTGGCGAAAAAGATGTGAAACAAGTCGCCCTCGAATCGGCTGCTACGAGTGCAGAAGTAGGGAATGCTATTGGAGGCTTTCTTTGTTTGGGAGATTGTTAAACGCTGAAAAACTAATCTACAATCATCATGCACACGTTTCTCGACTTTAAAATCTTTGCGGAAACTCTTACGGATAAAGGTTACGACGGCTACCTTACAACACAGGCTGCTTACCCTGCAAAATTGGAAGACAGTATTGGGCGATACCTCGAAAATTGCAACAAAGGACTCGAAAGTGTGGCTAAGTCAGATCTATTATTAATGACCTATTTACAATGGAACGGTGAAGATAGTCCAAGAGTAGAATGCCATATGTGGGTGAAACTTGAACAAAAAGCGCTCGTGCTGCAGAGAATGGAAGTAATAAAAAAAGACGGTTCAGGCAACCTGCTAAAGCAATCAAGGTTGGAAAACATTCCTCTCTCTAAAATACCAAAAGCAAGGGATGCCCTGGCAATGGTCAATGAGTTACCACGGCATAGATTGGCACGGCGGACGTCGGGTTTCAGGCCAAGATAGTAGGCAACAGAGGAGGTCTTCGGACTATCCAAAGCCACCCGGAGGCCTCCATTTTCAGTCCCGTTATCATCTTAAATAGAACGCCATTTCGTCATTAAAATCCAGGCAGTTTAAGGCAATCCAAACTGGCAGAAGAATTCTTTACCTGTCACGGGACAGTAGCAAGATGTACCGTTGTTACACACGGAATCTTGCCCCCTGCTGCCGAAGTTGCAGGGGGTATTGAACACGCCTCGGAACTCGGCCTGTTTACCCTGTTTTAAAATCGTTATGACTAATGAAAAAGGATCGAAATCCCGTAAATAAAACCTGCTGGCTCAACATCCGACTTGCCCCAGACGAACATCAAAAAATAGAAAGCCGTAGTAAAAAATCCACGTGTCGAAACATGAGTGAGTATGCGAGACGGGTTTTGTTGGAACAAAAAATTGTGACGATTGAACGAGATGGATCATTGGATACATTAATGGAAGAACTGGTTGTACTCAGAAAAGAATTGAACCGAACCGGCAACAACTTTAACCAGATTGTCAGAAAAATAAACACCTCTAAAGAAATAGTAGACCTCCAATTTTGGCTCCCAGTTAGCCAGCAACTTCAACGCCAGATCACCATGCAAATAGACTTTATCCAATCCAAAATCGATCAACTCTCAAAGAAATGGTTGCAAGATTCGTAAGTGGAAAATCAATCTGGGGTGCAATTTCCTATAATGAAGAAAAAGCAGAGATAGGAACGGCAATACCCATCTATGCGGAGCGTTACGCGAAAAACATCGAACACCTCAGCTTTCCTGAGAAGTTTAATCGTTTGAAAAACCTTGCCGCGCTGAATCTAATAACCCAAACAAACTGCGTCCACATCTCCTTAAATTTTGACCCATCTGAAAAGTTTGATGCTGAAACCTTCTCAAAAATAGCCCAGTCCTATATGCAGAAAATCGGATTTGGCGAACAGCCCTTTTTGGTCTATCAGCATCTCGATGCAGGCCACCCGCATATTCACATAGTTTCAACTAATATCTTGTCAAATGGAGATCGAATCCCCTTACACAATATAGGGCGTTACCAATCTGAGCAAGCCAGAAAAGAAATTAAACTGGAATTCGGTCTCGTCAAAGCTCAGGCAAAGCAGTCTGTGTCACAAAAACAATTAGAGCCTGTAATCCTTGAAAAAGCCGTGTATGGCAAATCCGAAACGAAGAAAGCGATATCTCATATCGTTCAGCAAATTGTCCGAACCTATAAGTTTACTTCACTTGCCGAGCTAAACGCTGCTCTGATGAAATACAATATTGTTGCCGACAGAGGGATCGAAGGAACCAGGATGTATGAAAATGCGGGGCTTGTTTATCAGGTTACGGACGACGCTGGTCAAAAAATGGGTGTGCCGATTAAATCCAGTAGTCTTCCATCAAAACCGACACTTAAAAAGTTGGCATTGCTGTTTGAAAAGAACAAAATTGACCGGAAACCATATCGCGAACTGCTTAAAAATTTGATCAGTAAAGTAGCCAATTCACCTGACGTAAGAGATATTAATCAGTTCACTGCCGCGATGGACAACGCAGGTGTTACCACCGTTTTAAGGAAAAACACAGAAGGCAGAATTTACGGGATCACTTTTGTGGACCACAGGTCGCGCACAGTGTTTAATGGCAGCGACATTTCGAAGGAGTTTACTGCAAATAGACTCCTTGCGATGTTGACTCCCGAAAAACCGGTCAGCGTTTCGGAGAAATCCGGAAATGAAGACTTTGTGAAAAAGGTGCTATCGAAGGTGAATTTTGGTAAAGGTGTCAAATCTGCTCTGCTTGAATTATATCGACTTGGCTTAAGAATTCTCGTCGAGAATGAGAATGGAAAAATCACGTTTTTACTTGGTCACCGCGATTCGCGGTCTGAAAATTAGTTTCTATAACTAACGAATTTTCGATGGGCTTACCTCAAAACTTAAACCTTTAATTAAGCCGTCAAGTAATGCGGATGATGAAAAGTGGTGTGTGTATCGTTGTTGTAACATTTCCTGATATAAATATGGAGATAAATCTAACTTTTTACTATTTGGCAATTCAATTACATACCTTTCGCCTATTTTATCGTAGACCCATTTACCGCCGTTGTATTTGATGACAACATCACCTACATATGCAACAATGCTGCTGAAAAATTCTCTAATAAATTTTGAGTCAAAAAAGTAACGATTCGCCCGTTTGTCAAAATCTTCTAGTTCCGCGGTTAAGCCTGTCACATTTTCCGGTTGTTTAATCGCCAAACGGTTATCTAGGATGCGCTTTACATTTTCCAGGTCTTCAATCTTTTGCTCAATTTCATCCCACATTCTTACCATTTCGCTTTTTACCGGATTTCGATTTTCGCCAATTTGAATTACAGAATCTACGATTAAAAAATCATCCATGCTCTTAAACTCGAAAAAAATGAATTCGGAATATTGTGAAAGTACCGTCCGATCGGAGAATTCAACAGCATTACTGTAGTCGACGCTCCATTTACCCAGTATACTCTTTGGTCTTAGATTTTCTTTAATTCTGCTAGCATTTTGAGCATTAATCACCTTAATTTCAATTGAACTCGTGTCATTATACATGAATTGTGCAAAATAATCGGGGAAGTTCGTTTCATCCACTTCCTCTATATCAGTTCCGCTACGAATAGCCCATTGTTCAAAAGTGGAGTAAATAACAAGATCATGGTATATTTCTTTGTCTAAAACGTTACCAGTTAGGAAATAATTTTTGCCTGGAGAGTAGCGCGCTTCAATGACCATCCCATCCTCCCATATGTAAATCTTTTGAACATCATTCGATTTACTCGTCTGAAACCTCATCCTATGTGCATTTGTGCGTAGGAAATTCTTTATTTCAATGTCGTTGTTTAATTGACAATATATGACAGGCTCGATTTTCTTTGTTTTATCATTATTAATATTTGGCAACATCTCAAGAAATCTCAGCATCAATTTATAGTCTTCATGATCCTTATAGATTAAAAATGGAACTGTTTTATGAACAGAGCTCCGATCAACTGCAAAGTACCCATTTGACAAAACATAACGAGTTGATTTAGCGATTTCTTGATAAGCAGTAATGGGTAAGTTTTCACCAAAATCTCTTGGCCGCAACTGCTCCTCAATCTTCTTACCAACATAGTGCTGTAGTAAACTATCGAACTGTGCTCGGTCAATTATTATGGAAAATTCAACATTCTTGTTTATTGGGAGTATTGGATAGGAGACGTAGAAGCCATTTGCTTTTAAAAAATCATTATTCATAGCGGTACTCATTTTTTGTGCTTTACCGAAAGAGGGTTGCAGTATTATTAAAAATGCAAGTATAATTAGCCTTGGCATAATTGGGAAAGTTAAGGTATAATCTTGTATGTCAAAAGTCCGAACCGTCCTCGTTTGTATCTTTATTAGCAGCGGAAAAGTCTAGTTGTACATTTTCACCGCTCCACCACAATCTAAGCCGTTCGATGCCAATATAAATACCTTTGGCTGCCGTAACATTCTGTTTTTTGGGAAATGAAAACCGAAAATCCCCTGTAACGGGATTGTATTCCGGGTATGAGGTCGAGAAACTAACATTTCTACTAGTGCAGTAATCCCTTATTCTACTATAACCAAAACTACCAGAATTTAAATTATGCTCGAATGACACCAGGATAAACTCTGCTATCCCAAGTTCACCAGCTCGAGGTTTAAATCCAAGTCCCACCAGTTCGGCTTCGGCAGCAGCATCAATCTCTCCTCGGATTTGAGCTGTAAATTGTACTGATTTAGTTGCCTTAACCTCAATAACCATCGCTGCAGCTGCACCTTTAGTAAACTCATCTGCATAAGCCGTGGGAAGTAGAAAATCCGGTATTCTTCCCGCACTCCCGGTTGGCCAACGATTTTTGAATAAACTATGAGATCTAGCATATAAGTCTTCCATCATGGCTCCTTTCTGTTTATTAAAAGCGACACCCGAACCAGTAATACCACCTCGGTTTAAAAGAGACATGAATTGAGTATTTGAAACAGGGATCCAAAATACATCTTTTGAATCCGCTTCCCGTGAGGTTGCTATATTGGCACCTATTGCCGCAATTCTACCCAGCATAGATGCCATGCTAAGTGCAGAATTAGCAGTTGATGAAGCCGTACGTATGGTACTTTTTATAACAACATTGGAAAGCGTCTTGGCAGTGGCGGCCGTAAGACCCGTTTCTGGGCCTAATCCCAAATAATCAACAAAGGAAATGGGATCAGATACAGCATATGCATATGGCGAGAAAGGGAAGTAAGTATCGGTTTTGGGGTCTGCCTGTATAAATCTCCCAATCTGAGGATCGTAAGACCTGTAACCGTACTCGTACAATCCAATTTCAGCGTCCTCAATCAATTCTTTTCCATTGTAGCCTCGCCGTACATTAGCAGAGGACTCATCTGCTCCTAGTAACTTTTTACTACTTATCGAAGCTATCCTTAGCCCGTATGCATAATAATGGTTTTCCTCAACTATATGCCCACGTGTATGGCTCACTTGGAGATTGTCAAAATAGACATGTTCGGAGCTTTCGTTGCTCACATATATGTAGGCATATCCATTTTTTGGCGCTTTTATATTGAGTATGGTCAGGGGATCTGCTCCGTTACCAGCTTGGGAAACTCTTAACGTTTGACTGCTTTCCTCAACAAAATTGAATCGTTCGTCGAAAAACAATAATGTCAAATATGCCTTCGGTGCAGAACCTGCTGTATTATTGGCATCAGGGCTTGTTGCGGTAGCCAAGGGAGTGCTGGAATTCAGTAAGGTTCCAATATTACCCGCCGCCGCTTTGGTAACCGCATTGGTTGCAGCCCCCCCGCCGATTGCCTGTACTAACGATCCCAAAATATCAGTGATAACACTTGTGCCGGTTCCATTCGTTACAGAATTGGGGTAGTAGTATTGTGTAGTGGTGCTAATCTTATCGCCTGCCATAACTTTCAGCAACGTGTTGGGGCCTATTTTGCTCGCTGCGAGTGCGCCAATTCTACTCACATAAGAACTGGAATTATCAGTCCAACCTGCCCCGGGAATACTAGCCGTCGGGTATCGGGCAGCGACTTCATTTGCCGCAGTTGGATTTCCGGATGCATCGACCTGTCCGAAGACACCTTCTTCATTAGCCGCTCTTGCGGATTCCATTGTACAGGTATTACCTCCCACATGCTGACCAATAGATAGTACCATCCTGACGTTAGCCTGGTAATCTCTAATGTAGTACTCGAACGATCCTCTTTTTCCACCCGGAAGATCAAATGTTCCATCTACTATTCTGTAGTCTAACCCATTATTTTCAGATATACTAGCGAAAGCTCTAATTCGTCCTTCTTCAAAATTTATGTATTGCAAATCCGCATCTTCATAAACAAATGCATTGACATAATAAATAGATTTACCGGGCGAAGATCCCTCTTGTATAAACTGACGTTTTAACTTTCTACCATCTGCGTCGTAAGTGATTTTAATTACCCCTTTTCCTGCAACCCGGATTTCATCCGGAAGATTTAAGTGGTTATAGTGAATGCCTTTTGTCCCTAATACACCCGAAAGTTCTTTGATGTTTTTATTTAGGTCAACAATGACATTGCCGTTTTCGTCATACACATAGTCATCGGAAGAACCATTGATTCCGTCTTTGAAGTCTCCTGATTTGCCATTAGCAGATCCAGCAGTTCCATTATCCGTTACCTTTAGTAACCTATTGCTAAAATCAGCGTATTCATATTGCAGGTCATCAACAATAATAGGGCTGGTGGCACCGGGTATTACGCCCTTATGTTGTAGATGCTGGATATTCCCATTGAGATCGTAAGTAATTCTTCCTGCGCTTCCAGTACTTGAAAAATCCATGTTTGTGTTGCTCCATGAATCTGATACAATCTTCTTTTCTGTAAAACTTGCGTTGCTCAGGCGGCCTGCATTGTCGTAACTAAATTCAAACTTCCGTTGTGCATCATCTCCCTGAGTATTCCAAATAAAACCACTGGCTTTACCATCTAGCCTGCCTGTGGTTAGGATGTTATCTTCATTTTCATACCCCATGAACATGCCAAAAAAATGATCCCACTTGGAATAGCCTGACGATTTCAGTGCAAACTCCTTGTTAATTCCTGTCAACTTATTTTGGACATTATAACTGTAGCTAAGTGTTTCCAGCTCGGTTTTGCCCGTCCCGGTGTAACCAGGAGCAAGGCGCTTAGATTTTAGCCTGCTAAAGTCATCGTAGGTATGAGTAACAATCGGAATGAATGCATTAGTTCCATATTTCCTTTCTACGCTGATGACTCTGCCAATCACATCGAAGATGTTCTTGCGTATTACGCTATAATTGGTTTGCGATGTTCCTGAAGCCGTATGCTTGGTGTTGGAGCTAAGCTGGCTTCCATCCCATAGATATTGATTGGTAGTTATGTCAATACCCAATTTTATGTTTTGTTCCAGTTGTTGAATCAACCTTCCTTTTTCATCATAGTATGTAGTTGTCGTCAGGAAATCATTTGAACCTAATACCCTAACTGTTCGGCCTGTGGAAACTGACAGTGTCCTTTGTGATGAGATGATCGGCTCTCCTCCAGTAGCATAAGCCAGGGCATTATCAAAGTTTGTATTGAAAGTATTCGCATTGGGAAAATTGTACGAATCAAAGAAGTTAACGCTTAAAATCGTCGTTAGAGAAGAGCTGTTTAAGTCTACACTTGTAATAGGATTGTAGGAAAGGTTTACAGTTACGCCAAGGGAACTAATTGTTACATCTGCTGATCCAGAAGCAGCATCGAGTTCTGACTGAATGGTGCTTGCGCTTTTTGAAGTATAATGAAGAGCAGACAGCACCGGGCGATCTAAATCGTCAAACAAAGTGACTCCCCATTCGGCCGGTGATTTTTGTCGCTGAACCCCATCTTGAACGAAAGTTACGCGGTCGCGTTTATCATAAAGTAATATTAAGGGGTCCTGTCCTGGTAATTTCTTACGAATAAGTCGTTTTTTCGCATCGTACTCATATATGAAACACTGTTCATTTAACACCTTCTGACCAACCGTTCCGGAAAATGACCATGAATGTTCCGATAACCATTTTATGCCTTCTGGCTGAATCCTGCATCTCAGTTGGCCATACTCATCGTAAATACTATAAGTGCATATCCAACCATCGTGATCCAATGATGGGTTATCCGCGTCCTGAAACTTCGATAATATCTCTTGTCCTAAATTGTCAAAATAGAGAATAGATTTTTTACCATTGACATCTTCCTGTACAGATTTAGTTAACTTATTGGAAGGATAGGTACCCAAGCTGATCGGAATTGAGCCGGCATTATAGGCAATAGTAAAAATCTGTACTTCTTCTGTCGCATCGTTTAGTTCATAAACAATCGACTCGCCAGGGTTACTTGATGAACTTTCGCCAGCACTCTTGAATTCGGTCACGCGGTTAAGAGGACTATTGTCATACAATGCCTGTGAAAAAGCGGCATTATCATTATAGACATTAGTATAGTATGTCTCCTGCTTACTTTTCACTAAGGTTTTGTATTTCCCAAGTTGATCGTGGGTCGTAAAAGGCAGATAGTTTTTTGTTTTTCTCCCAAATTCATCAAAAAGGGAAAAATGAACGACATCTCCAAACGTACTGGCTGAAGCGTCCGGTGTCGCCGTCTCTCTGGATACAATTTGAATTTTGCGATTAAGTCCATCCAGATACGTTGTAGTCTGCATTTTTGGCCCTATTGTCAACTGATCGATCGCCGTCCACTCTATCAGTCCGGATATCCTTATATCGTGCTCCCGTATATATCTTATATCCTCCCAATTCACGGACACTACTTCTATCTTAATGACATTTGAATACACCTGCTCTACACGGCCAATACGAAATTTCCGACGGAAGTAAGTAGTCTGTGCCAATGGTGCCGAAAACGTATAGGTTGCCAAGGTCGCGCCTGGGATAGCGACAAAACCGTCGGTTGGACGGGTACTTGACTCCCACTGATAAGCGCTACTTATATAAGAGGCGTCTATCGGCACCAGACTTTCAGGAATTTCGGTATGACTGGCGGCATACTTGTTATTGAATGGCCGAATATCATAAGGGTTGACCTGCGCTGAAACACGAAGCGCCAACATCACTGTTAAAAAAAAGGTCAGAAAACTAAACCGCAAAAATGTTTTATTCCCCATTGGAATGGTTTTATCGCTGATAAATTCTTAATTCACTTGTCCTAAACATGGCTTATCGCCCCTGTCTGCCCTGCACGCCCGTACGTTGCCCAGCAGGGGGCTGGCTCAACTGTTGAACCACGGCAAGGTATTGCGTATACTGGGTAGCTGTCAGGATCGATTTAATCTGGTTATCGTAAGACGCGAATACCTGTGCCAGCCTTTGCTTTCGGATCTGCACATCGGTCACTGAATCTTTGACCGCCTGCAGGGATTCATAAAAATGAATACTCGCATTTTTAAACGCTACAGTTTGTGAGTCTGTCATCTGTAACGAAGTTTTCAGGTTCTCCGCGCCCAGTTGGGCAGATGCAGCATAGTTCTGCGCCGATAAATCCTGGCAGAAAGCACTCGTAATTATCAGCATGACTAAAACATATATTGATCGCATATTAATTGCTTTAAAATTTAACGGATTATGTAGCCTGCTGATGGTGTCAACGTCCACCCAATTGTATAATAATCACCAAGACAATGCGAATATTCTGTCTCCTCATAGGACCCGATCATCACGCTTGACCCGGTACATATCCAGGAATCACTCAGCATCACACCGTTTACCGAATGAACTTTGTCGAAACTAACAACCAGGTTGGTCACGCTAACAGGTGTGGTACAGTTATAATCGCTGTAAAACCGGATATACACATCATTATAAGTGGTGAACGTACAACCATCATATCCATATCCAGCATACACATACTCAATTCGAGCATAAACAGCCGGAGCACAGGATGTATTAAAGCCCATGTTCACCCACTGCGTCTGGTTGTAAGTAGAACTCAGGGGATTGACATCCCGTTTCAGTAGCAGTATGTTTCCGGTCTGGTTACCGCTCACTACCTCACACTGTGTCTGTACCGGCTGATCGGGTAGCCATTCGGGAGCCGTATTGGTCGTACAGTAGCCGGATGTGGTAACAGTAGCCCCGCTAACCGTTACCGTACTACCGGTCGGGCCATAGCGGAAAGTAGGGGTCGCCTTTACGCAGAGGCTGATCTTGGTCGCCGTCGAGCCGACTTCCACAGGGGTGAGTTGATCATAAGCTGTAACCGTGGTTCCACTGCCGCTACAATCCTGGTAAGCCACGTATAAATTGCTGGTAGCGCTATTGGGTATTGTAATATCGTATGTATTACAAGTCGTGCCTCCGGAACAAACGGCATCTGCTCCGGTATCGATCCATTGAGTCTGGTTGTAAGAACTACTGTTGGGGTTGATATCCTTGACCTCAACATGGCGGTGGCCGGAAATACATTGTTCTGAACCGGTTCCAACCCATTCGGGATCGGTCGACACTACGCAAGTAGCGTTGCCTGGGGCATTTGCATAAGCCTGACCATTCGCGTCCATTTCATCCTGCGCTTGTTCGTCGGCATCCGCCTGACTCACCGTAGAAGTATACCGTCCCGCAGGGATTGTATAGGTGATTGACGTACCTGCATAACCTGTCGGGCAACCTTCTTTAGTGAACTGTTTTGAAAGCGCTGCGTTGTAATAAATCTGTATACAAGTACCGTTATTGTTTGCATAGAATTCTCCATTGGCATTCAGGTTGTTTTCCACCAATTGATCCACGATCTCTTGGCTAATCGTTGAGGTATAGGTCCCTGCAGGAATGGTGTATGTCACTGCTGAACCGACATAACCTGGTCCGCAGTCATTTTTATAGTATACCTCAGTGATCGCGGGATTACTGTACGTAATAGCACATTCAGGTTTACGCGTTTCATTGTATTCATACATTTTTGTAACATTACCCTGCTCATCCTTAATAAACCGCACACGCCCGCGCGAATCATATTCAAAATAGGTCAGTCTGTTATTGACATCGCAATCCGAGGTTTTTCCGATCAACGGGTCAAACGTACTCGTGCTCATACGCGCATTTAACGGGTAGATGCGTAATTCGTCTAACGTGCCGCTGCCAGTAATGGCTACAGTAGCAGTACCCTGTGGTACGGTGTATTCATAATACGTTAACCCGTTAACCACTGGTCCTGTTTTGATCAAAGAAGGACTTCCTGTAATCGAAAGACTGTGTCCTGCATTAGCCCAAAAGGAGAGCCGGTATGCTTTTGCTGTGTTTAGAGATGCGCTAAGGGTACGCCCCGATGCGGATAGATAGGATTTTGCACCTGTTACCGCATTTGACGAAGAATAAACAGCCGTGCCGCTCATTTGCCATCCACCAAACTCACCCTGCGTCTCAAAGCTGGTATACGCTGGTTTATCTGCAACCGGGTCGGCATTAATTACATTGGCAATAGCAATTTTATCATTGTAGCCGTAAATAATGCTGGAAACCCGCCCCCCTTCATCTTTACCGCCAATTATCAAGCCATCGGATTTATATATTTTTTCAGCAACCATCGTCCACGCTGGCGCAGAGGCGCCTGGAGACGGATATCGGCGTTCCCAGCTTTTATTTCCAACATAATCTCCGTTTGCCAGACCTGTAAATTCGACATACTGTTCAGCAAGCACAAGAGGGGTCGATGTACCCGCCCTTATAATGGCAGTATTTGAACCTCTTGGTTCATGCAGCACATTATTATTCCTCAGTTCACTAAGTCCGGTACCGGTAGCATAGTCTCCTGTCGTATAGAAGGTCTGAATAAGCTGATCGCCGTTGCTCTTCATCGTCTTTGTCACTTGGGGAAGATAGGTATCAAGGCTGTATTCGTAGTCTGTCACCTCTTCTGCATACACCGTAGAACTACCCGGTTTGTAAGTGCGTGTTTTAGATTGGATCAGCGGTAACCGGCCTGTGTAGTAGTCATAAATATCCACTATCATCGAAGTACTGGATACAGTCCGGTAGTCGGCATTGTAGATATCCGGGTTTTCCCAATTGGGATTACTTTGTGAAGACGTTTTATTAACGAGACATTTTGCACAGCCTATCTCCGGACGTATTGGTCCATGTGGATTTCGGATATCTGTTTTAGCATACAAATAGTTATAAATATTCTCTGTTTCAGTTACCGGTAATCCCGATGCATTATACACGGTAACCTTTTTAGGCAACCCGTAAGCCCAGGGTGCAAATCGCTGCTTTTTAGATTGAGAAGGATTCGTAGGTGCCCATAGAGCATAGTCGTCAGAACTGGTAAACTCAGTCACCGTTTTTCCATTTCCTCCCGATGCCTGGATAATCTCCACCCTTTTGAATTGAGCTGGCAAAGCATTAATATTATTGATGTCGCTATTGAAATACAGTTGCCTTGTGCTCGTCTGACTTCGATCTCCCCAACAACTGATACCTGTCTGTACTAGACTGGCAACTACATCCAACACTACTGCAACGATTGATGCTGGCGTCCAAGAGGTACACATTATCGCTATATCTAATGCTGTCATAATGCTGCTGATCACATTCATGACTTTCGAGAAACTCACCATAAACTGCTGATGTGCAGTCAGGCTTACAGCTTGCTCACGCGACAGTATCCCAGGGTGCTGATACCGGTAGCCGCAACCGAAATTGAGAAGCGGCTTGTAATAGAAGTATTTTTCCTCTGGTTCATAATAGCTACTGCTTTCCATCATGTTCAACGGCGTTTCAATGCCCCACAAGGAAGGATTAGTAGAGCCTGCCAAGATGTAAGAGTAATTGGTGACTATCGGATTGTTACAGTCATTAGAGTAGCCGCCGTCGGTAACACTGGTGCTGGCAACATGCACACCGCCGACATTTGTTAGTTGTCCGCTTAGCACTGCCGTATTCTGTTCGTAATTGAATTGAAGACTGCCTCCGGCGGGGTATTTAATTCGTTTCAACAATCCATTCTTTGCATAGCCGGGTTTAGCATTCAGCACCGGAACTGATTGTCCGAACCGAATAAAACACAAGCCCATCAACTCGCTATGCGTTAATTCTGCCTCGGTTTTGTCAAGCGAAATCGCGGTGTTAAAATAGCCTTTACTATTGTCACCATTAAAAAAGCCCCAGATATCCTTGAAAGGGGCATACGGCGATGGGACAAAATCGTCGGCAGCGCTGGACCCAGTGTAATAATCAAACTCGTACGGAAGTTCTTCATCGCTAAGATCCACCGTTATTTTCTTTACCGATCGTAAGCAAAGACGCGATTGTCTCTTCTGAAATTCAGTAGTAGGCTTTCCGATTCTGTTTTTAATGAAATAAGCAGTAGACAACTGATGCTTTGAGAGAAACCGACCATTATACGTTACATCGATTGACGACAGTGCTTTAGCTCCCTTCAGATCAAAACGTTCTTCATCTTTATAGTTGAACTGCACTTTATAGCCATCAGGAAGATTGATAGCAGAAATTACCGGTGTATGGCTAATCGAGGTCGTATGGGTTACCGTCGTATACCCCATCCACTCACCCGTTATAGCAACCGTCTTGCGGTTAAAGGAAAGTGATCCTGCATATTGTGCATTGATAGATTGTGTCTGATAAGTAAAGGTAATCTTGCGGTGCGTCATCACATCTTCAATCTCTGTAAGATGCCATCCATTAATGACATAGGGGTTCACCGTGGTATTGTCATCAAATCCCTTCTCGTGATAAGTACGACCACTTTTGAATAACGGAGCTTTATGCCTATTGGTCAAATCAGGATTGCAGTATTCCGTTCGCAAAACTTTAGTAAGCTCCAGTTGGGAGAACTTATAGATCAACCCATTTTCGTCCTGGATGTAAAATGCCGTGATCGTTGTCCGGCTTTGCAGCGAAGCAGCCTGTGTTTCATTTTTAGTGTACCAGACCTTCATTTTGGTGTCTCCTAAAAAAACGGCATTTTCGCCAATGCCTTTTGCGAGGATAAACATGCCGGATCTCCCATTGATCTGAAACGCAAAATGATCGAGCTCTCGATCCGCAGCCACTTGATTATGCTGCTTGTAGATTTCATTCTTACCCCGAAAAATAGGGTAACGAGTCAGTGCGCCAGGGCATCCTTCGGTTGCATTGCGCGTATCATACAAATAGCCGGGAGGGTATTTCGTCAGGTCGCTGTAACCAGTCCCCTCTCTGGGCTTTTGGTCATCGGGTTCTCCGTTTTGCAGCCGAACTACGCTGCCCCCTGCCAACAGGTTCCAGCCCTGTCCCAAATTGCCGGCGATATCCGTCACCCGAAGCCCATTGCCTGAGTTATAGCTCATGGACACCAGCGCATTGAGCCGACTACGATCATCGTTCCAATTAAATACCGGAATATCAAAGGTGGCACTTCCGGTCTGCGGGTTTACTTGTCCCTGGGATGGCAGCGCGGCAGCGATCACCCATAGAATTAGTAGTAGAGTCTTAATGCGCATAACGTATAACTTGGTCTTCTATAAACCGTAACCCAGGCGGATCACCAAAGGCTGGGTACGGGGTTGATTTTGGTAGTGTAACAGGTTATATAATAGCTGAACGTTTCCTTTTACCTTTTTGCTGATCATGTACTGTTTGCTCAACCCTATCAACGTAGCCTGTTGCCAGTTTCGGGCCTTCTTTAACTCTTCTGTACTGGAGAAGCGCATCATGTAATTCCATTCTCCACCCGCCTGCAAATAGAAATTGCCCTTGAACTTCCACTTCACGTAGGACCGAAAACCAATGCCTTCGCTGGTTAGCCGGATGTTCTGCCAGCCATTTCCCAGCCCGAGCAGGTAGTTTATACCGATGCCAGCACTGCTTTTGTCATTCATCTTGTACCCGATCGTTAACCCTGTCGTAGCCGTGGTAGGCAATAATTGATGTGCTTTTCCAAACTGAAAATCGCTGCCGATCTCCAGCCGCTGGCGAAAAGTTTTATTGCGTTGTGAATTAGGCGTAAAGCCGGGTATTTCCTTCTCCCCTTGTTTGCTACCAAGTGGTAACCTATCCTTTAATTGATCGAGGCTGGCAGGGCTTACCGGCGGCTGTGCCTGCATTTGACCGAGCAGTGCGGAAGCGTCAGCCCCTGAAGCAGCCAATGCATTCTGCACATCGGCCCGTGATGCTAGACCATTTACTACCGGTGTTGAACCACCTCCACCGCCGCCGAAAACGCCCAGTGGTGCGAACACGCCCGCGAGTTGAGAATGTTGAGCCGCAAACTGTTTAAAAGCTGGAATTTTTGATAAGACCGAAGCAACCAATTGTTCTGTCTTCTTTGGATCAGCCAGCACTGCCTTATAATTTGTCAACGCCTCGGTATAGTAGTAGCTCTCTTTGTTCAGCTTCTTGAAAAAACGCGTCTTTCCAACATGTTGTAAAGCTTCCTGAACCAATTGTTGGCGACGTTCTTTAATAAATTCATCCAGGTATTCTGCCTGCGCTGATGTATTATTAAGTATGGTAAGCGCTGAATCAGCCGATCTTAAATGACCTTTTATTGGCGTTTCTAATTTGTCTTTCTGTTCTCCAATGTAATCAAGCCTACCTTTAAGTTTGTCTGTATAGTAGTTGAACTTCCCCGTATACTGATCAGTCAGCGATTTTGTATTCTTTAGCTTTTCGAGAAGCGACGAAAAAGTCAGTTGATTATCGCCAAAAAGTCGCGCAGATGTTCCAGGATCGGTTCTATCTAATATCCTTTTAATTTTGGTCTCCCACTTGGCCAGACGAGTAAGAGTCTTGGTCATTCTCTCATACACCGCCTGATTGTATTGAGTTACTTTCTTATTGGTTGCCTGCAAGTATTTGCCGGAAAGATGAACGAGTTTCTCAACTTGCTCATCGGCTGTTATAATTATCGAATCCGCTCGTTGAGCTATACAGAAGCGTAGGGAAAGGAAAACGCATATGGTGGCACATACGAGTTTTGACCTCATGGTGGTAATTGTTGGTTGGTGGTGGTTTATTTCGAACCGCTGCAATATAGATATTATTTTTACATATCAAAAAGCATTCAATCGTTGACTCTATATAATTTTTTAAATAATATAATACGCTTTGGCATTCCGGTAAATGAGCCAGCTACCAGGGCCGCAGACAAATAAAATGTTACAGAGTTACGGCGTAGTGATTCGGGATTGATGTGACTGATGACTCAAATGTTCAAATAGAAAAATCCTATTTCCAAAGATATTGGCTTACAAAAGTAGATGAAGCAATTTGTTTCCAATTTTCCAAACGCCGTTCCTAAAAGCCCTTAGCGTGCTCGGAACGGCCAAAAAAAGGAGGCGTAGAAACGCCTCCAGAGTTGAGCCAATTTAAGCGTCCACCGCCATAAATTGAATCGCAATTTCAATAGAAAAGAAGAATCAGTTGTAAAAAAGGGATAAACGGCAACATAGAGACATTTTCCAACTTAAGCCTACCAGGCATTCAACAGTTATCGTTTAAACAGCTCTTCCCACGGCCTTAAAATTTAATCCCATAATCCCACTATTTTGGAAAAACACAACGAGCTTTTCTGTGCAGAAGTAGTTAGGTACCTTTTCGTCACGAAAAAAGTTACGCTCCTTTACCACATCCCGTCGGAAAACAATCTCTTTTCCTCTCATCATTGTCATAGCCTGATTGAAATCCATGCCTTCAAAATTTATCGCTGGCAAAGTTCCAAGAATGTTAACGAAAACAAATTTCCCTGATATACCCTGAACGGTAGCCTGCAGGTATTGAGTCGAAGCTTCACAGAAATGTGAGGCTTTTTTGTTTTTATTGCTGCCTGATATTGAAGTAGGTCGTGGGTTCGATCCCGAGCCTTCGGCGCGCAAAAAAACCTCTTAATCAGAGGGCCTTTTGTTTAAGCGCCTAAATACTTTCAATAACATCTCTGTACCCCCTTCCGATAGGAATAGACACACCGTTCACTTCAACCGACTCCGCGGTGTAGGACTCCAGCTTGTTTATTGAAATGATAAATGAGCGGTGAATGCGTTTAAAAACAGCTCCGGGTAAAAGGCATTCTATTTCATGTGTACTCATCCGTGATATAAACTCTTTTTTTTCAGTAACCACTTTTATATACTCCCGCTGACTTTCAATATATAAAATTTCTGAAAATAGAATTTTTACTTTTTTCTTTTGTACGGTAAGAAACAAGTAGTCTTTTGCTCCGCCTGTTTCAGCTACAGCATGAATATAGCTATTTGCAAGTTTTACTTTGTTTATAGCAATTAAGAAACGTTCAAATTCAATGGGCTTGAGTAGATAGTCTGTTACATCCAGATTAAATCCCTCGACAGCATATTGGTGATAAGCAGTAGTAATGATAACCGCCGGCTTTTTTGCAAGCGTCTTTAAAAAAGCCATTCCCTTAAGTTTTGGCAGATGAATGTCCACAAACATTAATTGTACCTCGTTGGTGCGTAACCATTCTGTTGCGAGTATGGCATCCTTAAAGGTGCCCTCCAATTGCAAAAAAGGCACTTGTGCAATATAATCCGCTAATACCTTAACGGCAAGCGGCTCATCCTCTATTATAATGCATGTTATTTTAGACATTGCTTGTCAGATTGATCCTTAATGTTGATGTAAAAAAAGTATTCTCCTGCGCTATAGACAATTCGTAGTCCTTGTAAAGCAGCTCTAACTGCCTGCGCAAATTAGAAAGCCCTATGTTTTCTTTCACTTGTTGCCTGGCAGCAGTTTCCTCTGTCGAATTTTTTACGGTAAACAACAGTTGTTGTTGCTTTACAGTAAGATTAATGTCAACGAAAGGCCGGTTTCTTGTTTCAGAAACGCCATGCTTGAAAGCATTTTCCACTAATGGAATAAGCAGCAAAGGCGGCAATGGTTGTTTTGAATTTTCAATATCGGCATTTATCGTAACAAGCAAAGAAGTATCATATCGGAGTTTTTCAAGGGCAATATAATCGGTTATTATTTTCAATTCATCATCTATTGCTATAAAATCGCCTCCGGTTTCATACAGCATAAAGCGTAAAATCTTAGATAACCTTAGAATTGATTCAGGAGCCAGGTCGTTTTTATCCCTTGCCAATGAATAAATATTATTTAGTGTATTAAAAAGAAAATGCGGGTTTGTCTGGGCCTTTAAATAGTTTAGTTCCGCTTCCTTTTTTTCCATTCTTAATTGGCTGTTTTTTTCCCTAAGCATAATGTTGTTGTAAACATTACGCACTATTGCAAAAAAAATGACCGCTGCTAATCCAAACTGCGAATGAGCAGCCACACCTTTTAAAAATGAGAGTCCGGGTGTATAATTTACATAAAGACCTGATTGTATCCATAGCTGACGCCAGCCATACAAACCGAATGTGTAAAATAGAATGGCTATACCCAGATAGAAAAATGCACGTTGATTATTTTTGCATGGCCACCTGAATAAGCGTAAGATTTTCTCAAATAAAATATAGTTAAGTACTGTAAGGTAGCTAACCAGAAAAATGCTATTGACAACCCTGGGAATGAAAGTTTCCCGGTATGCAAAAAATTCACCGAAAGAATATAAAAATAAAAAGCCCAGACCCGTGTACAGGTAAAATTTTATGAGCCTGCGATCTATTCCCTTTTTCATCCCTGAAATTGTATCATAAAAATACTCCGAACTTACATATTTACCGGGAATGTCTACGAAAGGAACTTTAGTGTCAACAAACTACCTGATTGCGTAAAGCACTCCCCTCAAAAATAAAAAAACGCTTCTCCGCTTGACACCTCATCGCGTAAAGTTTGTTTTTTGTTTACAAGAAACAGCTTTTCATTGAAGCGGTCATTTTCGGAATAATCATTTTTTCAATCTTGCATCGAATTACATCTATTCGATGCAAGATTTTACCATCAATACAAGCAAACATCAGGCTATTAGCTGCACCCTGTTCGATTCCGTCGGCTCGGATAAAATAATGATTATTGTACCTGCCGCCGGGGTACCACAATCTTTTTATAAAAAAAATGCCGAATTCTTTCAAAGCAATGGCATTTCAACAATCACATTTGATTACACCGGCATTGGCCATTCCTTGACTGGGAATATAAAACGTGAAGTTAGTCGCCTCAGAAATTGGGGAGACCGGGATTTGGAAGCTGTACTTAACCATGCCAGTGAAGCCTTCCCAACTCATAAAATCGTTCTTTTGGCACATAGTATTGGTGGGCAATTGATCGGTTTGGCTCCATCTTCACATAAAGCGGATAAAATAATTCTTGTTGCTGCTCAATCCGGCTATTGGAAATTCTGGAAGGGGTCTGCTAAAATAAGGATGTGGGCAAATTGGCATCTACTCGTCCCGCTGCTAACAAAAGCCTTCGGGTATTTACCTTCCAAAAAAATCAGCAGGATGGAGAACTTGCCCAAAAATGTTGCAGACGAATGGGCTAAGTGGTGCAGGAGTCGCGATTATTTATTTGCCGGCCTTTCACACAACAATCTATTCTTTGAGAGAATAACATGCGCCATCACTTCCATAAGTATTGACGATGATTTTTTTGCCCCCAAACAAGCAGTAGAATGGCTTACTGCCAAATTTGCCAGGGCTGATGTCAAAAGACTGCATTTAGTCCCTGAAAGCTTCAACGTTTCAGCGATCGGTCATTTTTCCTTATTTAAAGAAAAATTCAGGAATACTATCTGGGATATGCTTTTGAAAGAAGCTACCCGTTATAAAGAATAGCCTGTCTCCTGACTTCCGGCACCACAAAAACCAATACAATACTACCCTTATGTTTTCAAGTATAACAATATGAACACCCATAAAAAAACCGCAAGAGCCGCGGGTGTCATTTACCTGGTGGTAGTAATCACAGGAATGTTCAGCCTGGCCTATGTTCCTCAAAAACTTATTGACTGGAATAATGGCGCGGTTACATTCAATAATATGATTACACATCCTTCTTTATTCCGGATTGGTATTTACAGCAGCATCATTTGTTATGTGGCCTTTGCCTTTTTACCACTTTTCCTATACAAACTTTTAAGAACTGTTAATGAATCCCATGCAAGAGCGATGGTAATATTAGCCTTATTAAGTGTGCCCCTGTCGTTTAGCAATTTGCAACATAAATATGCCGCAATAACGCTGACCGGGAACAAATCTGTTTTACCAGCTATTTCAACAGAAGAGTTACAAAGCCAAGTAATGTTTTCTCTTCACCAGTATAACGATGGGATTTTGCTTGCAACGGTATTTTGGGGCCTCTGGCTTTTCCCGCTTGGATTACTGGTTTACAGGTCGGGTTTCATGCCGAAATTTTTAGGCGTTTTATTGATGCTGGGCTGTATTGGTTACTTAGTCAATTTCTCCGGGAATACCCTTTCAGAAAATTACGCCCAAACCGGGATCGGGACATACATACGTAAACTACCGGCAGTCGCAGAAATCAGCACCTGCTTCTGGCTGCTATTTTTTGGATTAACAAATAAAGACAAATGGAAAGTAAACAATGGCGTTACGAAGATTTCAAAATCAATGTCAGGTTAAAGCTCTCGGCACTCTGGGTTTCCGTAATGTTTCTTTACATCTATGGCGACTATTTTGAATTGTACGTCCCTGGAAAAGCAGAAGGTCTGCTGAATGGACGAAATCTATTGAATACGCCTTATAAATTACTTCTTGCCACGATTATTCTGGCGATTCCTTCGCTGATGATTTTTCTTTCCCTTACCATGAAGCCAAAATGGAATAGAGTTTTAAATATTGCTGTTGGCCTGTTCTTTACTTTGTTCACATTATTTGTAGGAATCTCTTCTTTTACGGAGTGGCGAATATTTTATGTGATGCTGTCTTTTTCAGAAAGCATTATTACATTAATAATAGTTCGACAAGCCTGTCACTGGCCGAAGATCTAAAACTCGGGAAGTGAAATAATATGAATACCCAAAAGGAAACAATGACTGTTTGTTCCTTCTTATAAAATACTTAAACTTTTAAAAATGCAACTATTCAAAATATCCCTTTTCGGGGGATTGATGATTTTACTTATCGCCTCTTGCAAAAAGCCAGATTCAACTGTTGAAAATACGTATCCTAAACAAGTTGATATCACTTACAGGGTCAGCAGCATCACCACAAATAGCCTGGTATCAATAACCTATGATAATGAAACCAGCGGACAAACAACGGTAAGTAATCCTGCATTGCCATTTACCAAAACCATCACAAAAACCGTGAACAAAAACACCATTATAACCCTTGGGTATTTTACCAATCCCGCCCAAACCGTCAAGCTGGAAGTGTTAGTAGATAATGCGGTTGTAAAATCCCAGGAATATACCTCACCTAACGCTGCCATGTCCTATACTTTTCAGTAAAAAGAAGCACGTGTTCTGCAGAATATACATGAAAAATTTCCGGCAGTAAAGAGAAGTACTTCGATGAACCCTCTACGCCCGAAGACATCAACTCCCCTTTTCAACCCATTCCGCCTTTTTTGACAATGCGGCCATCTTCCATTTCTATGATGCGATGTGTTCTGTTGGCGAATTCATTGTCATGTGTTACGATCAATAGCGATTGATGGTAGACTTCAGCCAGTTCCCTGAATATGTCAAATACTATTTCGCTGTTTTTCTTATCGAGGTTACCGGTCGGCTCATCCCCCATGATAATTAATGGATCGTTGATCAGGGCCCTTGCAATGGCTACACGTTGCTTCTGCCCTCCCGAAAGCTGATTGGGTCTTTTAAGCGCTTCCTTTTCTATACCCAGTATTTTAAGCTTTTCGTAGGCAATACTTTCTGTTTCCTTTGTTGTGCGTTTGTTCAATTTTTCGCCGGGCAACATAACATTCCGGAGTACAGAAAATTCATTGAGCAGGTAATGGAACTGAAAGACAAAACCGATCTTTTCATTTCTTACCCTGGCAAGTTCCACCTCTTTCTTTTGGCGCATGCTGATTCCATCAATTTTCAAATCACCTTCGTAGTCGGTATCCATCGTCGACAGAATATAAAGTAGTGTGGATTTGCCACAGCCGGACTTCCCAATGACAGAGGCAAATTCTCCTCTGGACAGAGAAAACCCGACATCTGTCAGCACCTGCACTTTTACAGGATCATAAAAGTATTTGTTGATGTGGATAGCTTCCAGTACGGTATCAGACATTATTTTCCGCGTATGATGATGACAGGATCTATTTTACTGGCCTTTCGCGCCGGAAAATATCCCGCGAGATAAGTAGTGACGAGTGAAAAAACACCTCCGATAACATAGAACGTTGGATTGTAATTTATCGGGTATGTTTTGACGGTCGGTAAGGAGGCGGTTTCGAATGGCACTTGCCCGATAGTGGCGGAAAGCCCTAACCCGGCTAATAATCCAAGCAAGCCGCCAAAAAAGCCAATGGTAAGGGCAATGGTAACAAAGACCCGCTTTACATCGCCGCCTGAAAAGCCGGTGGCTTTCAGAATTGCAATGCCATCCATCTTTTCGTAGATCATCATGTTGAGTATGTTGTAAATACCAAAACCCGCTACGATCAGCAGGGTAATCCCTACCGCATACGAAATCAATGTCCGGATAAAACTGCCGGTCTCAAATTGGGAATTGGCCGTCTGGATATCCGTTGCCTCGACCGAAAAAAGTTGTTGATATTGTTTCGCCATTGCCGGAGCAAGCGATAAGTCATGAAGCTTTACCTGAATATCCGTTATGTAGCTATTGGCTTCACCCAGTATTTTTTGAGCAGTAGCAAGGGATGTATAGCTTTGTACTTTATCGATATCCAGTATACCCGATTGAAAAAATCCCACTACTCTAAGCTGTACATGATCTCCTTTGCCGGTTGTTATCTGAACAATGTCACCAGGGTTAACCAGCATTGTCTTAGCAGCACCAATGCCTAAAATAATACTGTTGGGAATATTTTGAAGATCCATGTAGTTGCCGGCCACTACATAGTTTTGAAAAGAGAATAATCTGTTTTCCGCTGCCACGTCAATGCCGTTGATGATCCCTGTGAGGCTGGTGGTGCCGATATTGTAAAATACCTGTACCACTACCTTGGGCGCTACACCTGCTACGCGGCTGTCCTTCTTTACCGCATCAATGATGGCAGCGCTATTGCGTATCTGTTGCTTTTCATTGCTGGGCTTGACCGAGCTGATGAAGTTGTACTGCGGGCTGCCTTTTGAATAAAGCTCGACCGGCTGGTGTTCAGCCTGCTTCACTTCGTTATAAAGCCGGATATGCGGCGTGCGATTCAGGATAAGGCCGTCCAGCAGGTCATTCAGACCCGACATGAAACTGAGCAACGCAATAAACATGGTGATACTGAATGTTACGCCAATGGCAGCCACCACTGTTTGTTTCAGACGGGCTGCCAATAATGACATGGCTACATCGAAAATCAATTTCACATTCATTTCGCCGGTATGATTAGATCATCGTTTGCCGTAACGCCGGAAAGTACTTCGACCATCTTATAATCTTTTAATCCTGTTTTCACCACAACTTTATCTCCATTGCTTTTTACCAGCGTGGAATCATTAAGCAATGCCGTTCTTGGTACAAGTAAGGCCCGGGCTTTTGTGTCAATGACAATATTAGCTTCAAAGCTGATGAACGGATACAGTTGAGCCGGCGGATTTTCAAAAGTTGCTTCCACTAAAAACGTTTTGCTGCTTTCGTTCATCATGGGTGAAATAGCAGACACCCTCGCTTTGAAAACCTGATCTTTATAACTGTCCATCGTTACCAGCACCAGTAAATTTTTCCTGATTTTGAAAATGTCGTATTCATCGACCTGCATTTCGAGGATGAACTGATCATTTCTTCCTATTAAAGCCAGCGGCGTTTGCAAGGTCACAGACTCCCCTTTCTTTTTATAGATTTTGTATACCACACCATTAATTTTACTCTTCAGCGTAAAATCACTGGCTTGCTGTTGAGCCACCTGCAGGTTCTTTTCCGACTGCGACGCGGTGAATTTGATTTGCCGCTCTAAATCGTGGTATTTGCTCACTGCCGAGAAATAAGCGGTTCTGGAACTTTCGTAGGCCAGTGTTCTTTGCTCTAATTCATTCCTGGTGCCTATATTCTGCTCCCACAGGTTTTTTTGCCGGTTTAAAAGAAGCAGGTCATTCTTCATTTTATTTTCCTGCAGGTCAATGTTCTGCCTTGCATCAGCTAACTTATCCTGATTGGAAGCAGCATCGGCGTACCGGGCGGCGAGTACCGCATTTTCTTTGTTTAATTGGGGCACTTCATTGGCTACAGAAAGAATGGGTGTGCCAATATTCAGGGTGTCACCTTCCGTCAGATAGATGTCCTGTATAACGCCGTTTACCGTTGCAAATGCTTCATATTGCTGCTTGCTCTTGACCGAGCCTGACGCGTATACCGATTCCGAAATTGCTGAAAAAAAAGGCTTTATTTTATCCGGTGTCCCTTTGCAGCCGGCCAGAAAGATAAGTACTGGTATGAGAATATGTCTGCGCATATATGATTGGTGGCATCCCACGGTTAAAATGCGTCGTCCGGCCGCAGCATAAGCCATTAACAAAGTTAATCTCAGGGGAATCATTCAAAATGACTCCTATCAATGCCGCTTATGATACCTGTCAATTAACGGGCATTGGGGTTTAACATTAAATGACATTTCATTGTTCTACTTTTACAAGGCATGCAGGCAACAAATTCCTTTCTTTTCCAACTCAGGCAAAACGACAAACTTCCGGTCCGGATCGTATGCCCTGATTATGGTCACCTGACTCCCGCCGAGGCTGTTAACTATACTGCTCCGCGACAGACCCGGCATTACCTGTTTTTATTCATGTTGGAAGGCCGTAGCCTGCACACCGTAGACCTTCGGCAATACGAAGCGGTCACCAATGAACTGATCTTCACAGTCCCCAACCAGGTTCATGAGCAACCTGTTTTGGAAAAAGGAGCTGATTTTATCAAACTGGGTTTCGACGAAAGCTGTTTATCCCTGCTGCCGAAGCAATATCCCTTTCTGATCAATCCGCGCAAGCGGGTTTGTTGTGAAAAAACAGCAGCATTGTTTCTCTTTGCATCTCATTCACCTTTTTTCCGGCTTCCCCCGCTGCAATAAAGCCCTGATCCTGCTCGTATATGGGAGATATTTTTGTTTTCATACATTTAAGTCCTGTTATGCAACTCATTGTCTCCAACCAACATAACGAAATCATCTCGTCGGGCCAGCTGGACAGCCCGCCGCCGACTTCTGCCTACAACGAATTTGCATACCAGAGTTCCGAGAGTTATTGGCAGAGTTCCGCTAAAGAAATACATTATCCCGGTACACATATCGCCATGCATGAGGTCGACGTCCTTCAGTCCGTCAACGTTCAAACACTGGATGCGCCGCAAACGGTGAGTTTATTTTTTGTAGAAAACGGTTCCTTGGTTTCGAAAGCAAATAAACAGGCCCGCGAATGGCAGATATCTTCGCTTCAACACAACCTGCTTTACAGCGCCTACTCCACCGACGCCACATTTTTTCAACAACAAAAAAATCTGCGTCTTACCATCATCAGCTTCACGCCTCAACGATTTACCGAGATCACCGATGGTGTTGGCAAAATAACGGATCACCTGAATAACCAGATTGCCAAAGGAAACAGTTCAAGCCTGAGCCAACAACGCAATCTCCGGATCAACCTGCCGATGATGCGGCTTTTCCGCGATCTCAGAGATAGTTCTCTTCACCCGGGTGCCAGAAAATTGCAGGTGGAGTCGAAGGTATTGGAATTACTTGCGCTGCAATGCGATCAACTGGCAAGAGAAACCAACGAAACCAATGGACATAAACTGACACCTGGCGACATACAAAAATTGAACGAGGTGCGGGATTATTTGCTCAATGACCTATCCTACTCGCCCGCCTTAGCCGAATTATCAAGGCATTCCGGATTGAATATGTTTAAATTGAAAGCAGGATTCAAACAATTGTTCAATCAAACCATCTTCGGTTTTCTGCGGGAACGCCGTCTGGAACATGCTTTAGGCCAATTAACCAATCGCGATAAAGCGTTGACCGATATTGCCTATGAAGCCGGCTTTGCAAGCCTGGCTCACTTCAGTGACGCGTTTCGAAGGAAATACGGTTCTCCTCCCGGCAAATGGCGCAACCGTTAATTTTCATTTTTTGAAAGTCTTACTGCTTTATCTGAAAGTCTGCTCTTTTTTCCCGGGAGAAATTTGTCCTTAAAAAAAATGACAATACCCAAAAAAGGCAGTCTCCTTCTTCTTCTTTCCGCTTTCTGCGGCGTAGTGCCTGTAGCGGCTCAACAGTCCGAGATCAAACTGGACATTAATCACAGCCCGGCTTCCAGGTACCAGGCTCCGCCCGACAGCAGTAAAAAAAAAGGAAACAGCAGTCAGCAGGAAATAAACCTCTCCGGTAAACTACCACTGTTCTTACGCATAGACACTGCATCCGGAAAGATCCGCAGCCTGGGCGCATCGGCACATTTGCGGTATACGCATTTCGGCAACACCGGTTATACCCATGAGATTCTCCCTTCGCATCTTTTTGCATCGGCGCTGGGTGTCAGCTATTATTCGACAATGAAACGCAACTGGGCTTATACATTGTTCCTGAACGCGGGCGTCAACACCGATTTCCGCGAGGTAGATTTCAACGACCTGTTCATCAACGGCGGGCTGATTTTCCTGAAACAATTCTCCAAAAGTTTCAGACTTGGCGTGGGGGTGATCGTACATAACCAACTCGGCACGCCAATGGTATGGCCGGCATTGACAGCCGATTGGCAACCTGGCCGCAAGTTCAAACTCGACATCCGCGTACCGGATGAGGCACAGGGCATTGCCTATAAAATAGGGATCGCCTATCAATTGAAGAAACCACTGATCGCCGAATTTGCCTTCAGACCGCAGGCGGTTTCGTACGATGTTACTACTACCCACGCCATCCCAAACCGGTTGATGAACTACTGGCAGTTACCATTTGAACTCAACCTGAAATATCGGCGCGGTCGCATCGGCTGGACAGGCGGGATTGGTTTCAATGCCCTGAGAAGTTTTGCTTACAGTGAAAAAAAACTGGAAAAAATGTTTACCAGTTATCCCTATCATTCGCTTGGTGCTAATTGGTTTATGCATGCAGGTGTACGTTGGTCCATAAAGTGACCAATGAACATGGCAGGAATCTCCCGACCAGCCTTCAATGAGAATCAGCGTTTCGGATGACAGCCCTCATTTTTATTGCCTGCTGCGAAAACGTATTATCGCGTTTCAATAGCAGACAATGAAGCAGGAAGCACTTTTACTACTTGAAGAAGAAGTAAAGGAAGAGGCCACTCCCCTTTCCGGCATCCTGCGTCACATACCGGAGAATGCTAAGTCACCCTTGCGGATAGCGAAAAAAATTGAAATGGCAGGTGCACAGAAAATTGAGCGCGCAGCCGCTCAACCCGAACTTCCTTTATTCTATACCAAACCTATCTTTTTTGCCAAAGAAAACGATCCTTTATAAAAGAAGCATCAGTTCTTTGGCCGGGGTTGATGACGGGTATCAGTACCTGCGCTGACGCCGATCGTTGACTATACTCTTTCTGTAATTATATTTTTATACAACTATTAAAAAGGAGGAATTATGTCAAGCCAAACACTCGCCAAAGCAACTGAAAAATGGCCGATGGTAATGGAAGACTTTTTCAAACCATGGAATGAATGGTTTACCAATGGAAACAGCCTGTTGAACCGCAGTCTTACGATGCCTGCCGTCAACATTTCGGAAACCGAAGATCATTACGAACTTTCATTAGCCGTACCCGGTATGGAAAAAAATGACTTTCAAGTTGACGTAGATGGTGACCTGCTCACGATCAGTTCGGAAAAAGAAGAAAACAAAACCGAACATGAAAAAAAATTTACCCGTAAGGAATATAATTATTCTTCCTTCCAACGGACATTCACCATACCGGATGAAGTAAATGTGGAAAAAATCGAAGCGAGTTACAAGAACGGTGTACTTACGCTCAGCCTGCCCTATAAACCCGGCTCCAGGAAAAAGATAGCGAAGCAAATTGCTATAAAATAAGGGGTTGTATTCTTGTCAAAGCCCGCCATCTGGATGGCGGGCTTTTTTTTGCAGTGGCTCACTATTCCCTGACCTTCCCATGCACTACTGGTACTGAATATAAAGCGGCTGCGGATATAGTTGGAGGATGTCAGCCGGACTCATTACCTGCGGCCATTTGTCAGGTTGAATATCATTTTTATAAAAAACTTTGAAGCCGGCGTATTGAACCGGTTCACCTCCTATCCAGGACTTATATGAATCGATCTTCTTGCCGGGATAGCCAAATCCATCCATATTCATGACTATTTGTACCTGCGGCGAGGTGCGAATACGCCGGTAATTGGTAACCATTCCCCTGGTGAAACGATGGATCACCAGGATTTTGGGAGGCAGTTTGTACTGTATCACCAATTCCGACAGATAATCCACGGCGTAATTGATATCAACTGCATCGAGGGAACCAATAACACTGCAGGGAACTTCGCCATCCTTCATCGCATATTCGGGATCTATGCCCAGATGAACATCGGAACGTTGCAGGTATTTACGTAAGACCGGTATTTCCTCCTTCAAGGTGCTATGTCCTAACTGGATATCAAGAAACACCAGCGCGTTGATGCTTTTGGCCATACCAAGGATACTATCTATCTGCCCGAAGGGCATACGCAGCCGGTATTTACCATCTTTACCCTTTGTGGGTTGAGCCGTTACGGCAATATAATGCAAAGCAGGTATTACGGGGGTTGAACTGTCGGCCAGCCGCCATTGCGCCACCTGCTCAAGTAGCTTATCCTTCATTTGTTGCGGCGGAAGCGCACCGAGAATACCCATGCCAGCCGAATAAAGATTGCCATAATATGCCACGATCCGGTTGAACGGAAGCAAGGCCCCGGAATCGGGACAGGCGCCTGCAACAGGCCATCCTGAAGAAGGCTTCCCATGCACCATCGCCAGCAACTTCTGCCTGTAGAAAGCCGTATCGCAAGGGATCGTATCCAGAGAAGCAGGAATTGTTCTTTCCCCCTGCGGCATACCAGCGATCCCGGCTGTCCTTTCCCGGCAACAGCAGAGCAGCGAATAGACGATTACCAGCGGTACCCAATAATTTTTTTGCACAAACAGCATTATAGTGCCGGGCGGTTTTCTTGCCAGCGTTTCAGGGTGGGCAACATCTCCAGCGATTGACGGATAATATCCATAGATACATGCTGCTTTTTCATCTCATCCGTTGCTATTTGCTGCATCCGTTGCAGCGTCATATCCGGATCTGTGAATGTTCCTTCCTTGTAGCAATACTTGCAATACTCATCGCTTTTGGATCCATCTTTTTCCGTGCCGCGATCTTCATAATTGTCGATGGGCATCGTACAACTCTGACAAAATTTTTGAGGTATCATATTCACCTTTTTTAATTTAGATTACCGGTTAATCTATTGCACTGTCTTTTTTTCTTTCCACACTTCATACAAGCCTTTTACGTCTGTCTTCCAGTGCGGCAAGACAAGTACAAGGATAATTTCTTCTGCCAGATCGATCCCCGTTATCGCTACCGCCATGTAAAACATACCATAGGGCAGATAATCGAGAAAAAACAATAGTAAAAAGAAAATTCCCTGTGCGATGGACGCCAATTTGGCCATGCGGGTATGAAAACTGGTCATTCTTCCGTAGCGGATAAGGGCAAGACTCGCCTGCAGTAAAAACAAGCCACCCAATAACGCTATCCAGATCAGTTGTTCTTTGATAAATGCAGGGTAACACTGCAGCGCGCCTGCCAGCGCAGCCGCTATCGTCAGATCGTCTGCAAGCGAATCGAGTCTTGCACCAAAGACGCTGTCCACATGATATTTCCGCGAAAAAAAACCATCGATGGCATCCGTAAAAAAACTCACGACCAACAGCCACCGGAACAGGTTGAATTGATTGTTCACTACCAGCACCACCAGTACCGGTGCCATTACCAGCCGGTAAGCCGTAACCGCATTCACGATATAAAAGTGCTGTTTATGCATAGCAGACAACTGCCCGGTGTTCCGCAACCGAGGCGACATTAATTATCATGTATAGTTACGGGTTACTTTATCTACGTGTAATGACACGTATCAGCCGCGGCCATGATTACCGGCAACCGGTTCGCCAGATGGGTGCAGTAAGTTTAACGGTAAGAAAATGAAAAGTTTCGCCTGTTATATCCTTGTTACCATTCTGCTCGTTCACGGGGACCGGCCTGTATCACCGACTGGTCACCTGGCAATTGGAAACTCACCCAAACAAATACCGGTACTTTGCTATCACCATGTGAAGCCGCCCTCCCGCATCAATTCACCGCTATATACGATCGATCCTGTCATTTTCGAAGCACAAATCAAATTGCTCGCCGACAGTGGCTACAAATCCATTCTGCCTGACGATCTATATAACTATCTGACGACCGGCAGCGTATTGCCCGAACGGTCCATAATAATCACATTCGATGACAGCCATGCCGAACATTTTACCACTGTCGCGCCTATATTGGAGAAATATAATTGGAAAGGTGTTTTTTTTGTCATGACGGTCACCACCGGCAAAACCGGTTATCTGTCTCCCGATCAGATAAAGGCGCTTTCCCGGCGGGGGCATGTCATCGCCGGCCATAGCTGGGATCATCCGCGTTTGGACACGCCGGGGCAGCACGACTGGCAGCGCCAGATTTCGGATCCCAAAAAGCTGCTTGAAAAGATAACCGGCAAACCTGTTCTTTATTTTGCCTATCCATACGGTGCATGGAATCCGGCAGCCATCGCGCAATTAAAGGCGAGAGGCATCAGGGCTGCTTTTCAACTTTCAGGATCAATGTCTGGCACTGAACCGTTGTATACAATCCGAAGGCTGATGGTACAGGGCAATTGGCCGGCTGCCATGCTGTACAACAAAATCCGGGCAACATTTAATTAACCTCCACCTCCGGTCCGGCTGTTTTCCGGGATTACTGATGCCTGTCAACCAATCCTGTGACAGCTCTCATTTCAGGTATGCCATCTCTTGTGTTGCTTTGAATAAGGTACAACACCGGCCGCCAAGCCTGACCGGTATATATAAATCAGTCACGGACAACATTAAAAACGGGTTATGCAAAAAAAACAACTTATCAACGGACATATCTCCTTATTGCGCAGCCAAAAAGGTGGTATTTGTATCACTATGATCATTCCTTTTGACCGGGAACAGCCTGCTGCCAATAATATTGTGATGCACAAACTGGCCCAACGTGCGCGGGAAGTGCTCGACAGCAACTATAAATCCTATGAGGCCGGACCTTTACACGGTAAAATCGACGAACTGATTGCAGACGTTAATCCGGAAGCCGGGGCTGAAGGCATCGGGTTGTATATCTCCTCCTCAGTAAACCTGTGTGTCTATTTCCCTTTCGCTGTTCGTGAACGTCTGCTTATCAGCGACCGTTTCGAATTGCGGGAGTTAATGTATAAAGAAGATTATGGCAGCCCGTACCTCGTAATGGTATTGAACGGGCAGCAGGCACGGTTGTTCAGTGGAACGTGTAATATCCTGACTGAAATAAACGATACAGCCTTCCCAATGCGGTATGTGGACGAATACAGCTATTCGAAGCCGGCAGCGGCATCCTCCTTTTCGGGAAGTGCACGCGTGGTAAGTTTTGAAAAAGATAAATCCGAAATGAAAACAATCCGCCTGCGTGGTTTTTTCCGTCAGGTGGACAAAGCCCTTGGTGCTTATCTCTCCGGTTCGCCAGGTCTGATATTGTTAGCGGTTCAGGAAGAACTTCCACTATTCCGCACCATCACCGCACATAAGGGAAACATCATTGCGGAGTTTGAAGGTGACTATGGCAAAGCCGGTGAAAAACAACTGGCTGAGATAGCCTGGCCACTCATGCGCTCCCACCTTGAACAGCGCCGGATAATGATGCTGCGTGAGCTGGAGGTGCAGTACTATGCCGGAAAAAGCATCCCGGGAGTGAGTGAAATCTGGCTTGCCGCCCACCAGGGCAAAGGTTTCAGATTACTGGTGGAGAAAGATTATCACAGAGCCGGCTTTCTCAATGACACCGAAGAACAGCTCTATTTGCACCCGCCAAAAAATATGCGGAAAATATTAACCGATGCTGTTGAAGACTGCATCGAAACCGTTCTCAACAAAAACGGAGAGGTTTATTTTGTAGAAAACGGCAGCCTGCAGGAATATGATCATATTGCTATGATCACACACGATTAAAAGATCGACCCGTTTTAAACTGTACGCCATGTCGCCGATGCTCAGAACTATATACTGGTCATTTAAAAACTTCCTGATGGGTTACAACGACATTCAAAGCCTGCAGGATCGCCATAACAATTGGCTGTCAACGCTGGATTATTATGCAGAGGACCTGAACAATTTACATAACCGGCTGAGCCAATTAATCATTTATGACACCAACGCAGATGCATATAGAGACATTGAACAATTTGAAAACGAATTTGAGGTACAGCAACAGAAAATCCTTGAACTTATACAACGTGTAAAGTCCAGCATGCACGGTTGTGCCATTGAATTGCAAGACGATGCAGGAAAAATAGCTGATGAGCTGGTACAGGACATGAAATGTATCAAAACGGGTTTAGATACGGTTGAAAAAAAAGTTATTCGACTCCGAAAATCGTTCCATGCATTTCTTTCAACCGTCGAAGAAACCTGAATAGCAGGTTGTTCAGCATCACGCCCTTCCCTTTTGTGTTTTTTATATAGCAAAAAAATGACCGGCATAACCAGGGATTTTCATCCCGGCGAGCCGGTCATTCATTTGAGTTGCTGGTTCAGTCGACGAGATACAATTCAGGTTCTGCCACTACCAGGTTGCTTTCCAGGCTGGTAACGCCTGGCGCAGCCCAGGCTGCCGCTTCTGCATCTTCTTTTTCAGCGAAAGAGCGTACAATGCCCTTAAGTACAACTTTACTTCCTTTTACATCAACCTCTATTTTGGCCGCGTCGCTGATGGCACTTCTTGTAAGCGCCGAACGGATTCCCTGGGAGATATCCGCAGGTTTCACTTTGGGTTTAACGGCGATCAGGTTGAGCACCAGCTTCACACCAATCAGGTTGCTGATCGCGGCTTTTGCATTTTCACGCTGGTAGTTCCAGTCTACTTCTCCTTCCAGCGTTACAACACCGTCTTCCACTTTGATCCTGATCTTTTCTTCCTGTACGGCAGAGTGCCATTTCAGCGCTGCGAGTACCGCATCGGCAATCTCAGTATCTGTCTTTACCTGGTTGCCCCGGTAGCCAACAATGATATCTTCGGCTACCGCCTTTACACCACCTACGCGTTTTGCAGCTTTCTCGGCCGCCAGCTTTTTGGCATAACTATCCACCTTTCCCGAAAGAGTTACAATACCGTTTTTTACGGCTACGCCGATTTCAGCAGCATTGAGAATGGGCTGCCACCGGAGTTCGTCCTGAACCTCTTTCTGCAGCATTACATCAGTTTTCATAACATAATATTTTTAAATGAATAATTTATTACACTCCAAAGGAAGCATGCCGGACAATCCCATGCAATGAAACCAGTCAGCGTATGCTATGAGTGCGGTCAGCACAAAAAACCTGTTCAGCCTCTCGCCCTGGCCGGCAGTATCAGGCAGTATTTCCCGTCTGGTTACACTAATGATTATCAATATTTCCGGATTATCATCTAAATCATTCTGACCGTGGCTTGACATTAATCAAAAGAAATATTGAGCGAAATCATTTAAAATCTTTACTGCTTTTCTACCTTTGCTCCACGAACATCTTTACTCCCTGTTCAGTGAAAGCCTTTAACCGTAGTCCCTCCCGGAAGCATACTATATAAGACCGAAAGATCAGCAACAATCCTTCAGTAGCGGTAACAAGGCAGGTCAGCAGATATTTTGTTAACAACACATCGTTTAGCATGACATGGTCACGCTTCTCCACAAACTGGTCAGGTGAACGCACCGGGAACGACTATATCATTCACCCTCAATCAAACCTACCATGAAAAAAATCCTGCTGATTGAAGACAATGACGATATCCGCAGCAATACAGCGGAGATCCTGGAACTTTCCAACTACCTTGTACTGGAAGCGCAGAACGGGAAAGATGGTGTAAAGAAAGCGATCGAAAACAAACCTGACCTCATTATCTGCGACATCACCATGCCTGAGCTGGACGGCTATGGCGTATTGCATGCGATACAGCAAAATCAGGCGATAAAAAACACTCCCTTTATCTTTTTAACGGCTCGTACCGAACATAACGATATACGCAAAGGAATGGAACTGGGCGCAGATGATTATCTCACCAAACCTTTCGACGGCACAGAACTACTCAATGCGGTAAGCAGCCGGTTGAAAAAAATTGACATGCTCAGTGAATCCGTCAGCGATGGATTGCAGAGCATACAGCAACTGCTGGAAATACATTCCGGTGACAGCGATCTGCAGACATTGACTACCGGCAGAAACAGCAATCATTATGTCAAAAAGCAGCTTATTTATTCAGAAGGCAATCATCCCAACCGTTTATATTATATTATAAAAGGAATGGTAAAAACTTATAAAACCAACGAAGACGGCAAAGAACTGGTGGTGGATCTTTTCAGCGACGGTGATTTTGTAGGGCATACGGCGCTGCTGGAAAAATCGGTGTATAAAGACACGGCTGAAGCGCTCACAGACACAGAAGTGGCTCTTATTCCGCGGGAAGATTTTGACGAACTGATAGACCGGAATCCACAGGTGGCGCGGAAATTCATTCAGTTGCTGGCCAAAAACATTACAGAAAAAGAACAACAGTTGCTCAGCCTGGCCTACAACTCCCTGCGTAGAAAGGTAGCCGACGCATTATTACTGATCCAGGCGAAATACAGCACGCAGGGCATCGTTCTTCCGATTAACCTCAGCCGTGAAACCCTGGCCAACGTAGCAGGCACGGCAACGGAATCGCTTATCAGAACATTAAGCGACTTCAAAAATGAAAAGTTAATCGATATCGTGGACGGCAATATCACCATTCTCAACCAGAAGAAACTGGAAACACTCCGTAACTGATATCCGGATCAACTATCTTCCCACGTATAATTATTAAAGCGACGCTTTAATCTATCGAAAGCAGCCTCCGCTACAGCAATTTTTTTGCCTATATGCAGATGTTCCAGCGTCACGGTTCGCAGTAACGATTCCCGCCCGAACAATTCACGTTTTAGCAAACGGTCGAATTCTGCCACGCTATTACTAAGGATGTTTATCAGTTTATCCTGCTCGATAAAAAGCGTCTGAAACGACTCTGCTGCTTCCAGGTCAACCGGACCAAGCTCCTCTTGCAGTAGCTCGATCAGTCTTTTCTTCAGGTAAATATTTTCTTCCCTGAAAAAACTTAATTGCCGTTTCCAGGTATCACTCTCATATTCAAATCGTCTTATTTGTTTTGCCGACATCATATTCGTGTTTCTTAGGCAGAGGTTCCGCTAAACGCTTTTCTCCTTCCGATACATAAGCAAAGCATGCAGGCATGGTTGATACAATATCTACAACTGGCCGGTTACGTGGAAAAGAAACCGCAGCATTAAAGATTTACCCGGTAATTATTTTCATTTAAATATATATGGCAAGCACCTGGAAAAACAATGATTACTCCTTTTTATTGCTTTTGTTTTTTTTATCGCGGCTACGATTGTGAAATACATACATGAACCGGATCAATTCGATCATCAGCAAAGCCGCCCATACTACAAGAGCGTACAATAACCATTCGGGTATAAATGGCTCGCGGAATATTTCCCACAGCAACCATACACCCAATATCGATAATACAAAAACGGATATATGAAACTGGAAGCGATTGTACAATTGACTTAGCTCGCGGTATGAAAATCTTTTTCGCATGGTATGGCGTTTGTTGTTCTGTATGGCGGTCGAAACTGATTCACCAACTAAGCTAGCGAGTGTTACCCCGCGCCTCAAATGATTTAGGTTGCCCGGCCTGATGATAAGGATCAAGCCGGCATTTAACTATCCTACTTCATGAGACAGATCAGCTATCGCCGTGACCAGTGTCAAAAAAAAGTGCATGACACCTGCTTATCTTACAGTTACTTTCAGCAAATGCAGTAAAGCAATGACCGGCAAACAAACCATCATAAACCTGTTGGCATTCGTCATCGCCATTTTCGGATTCATAGCGGTAGTTGTCAAAGCAGGCAGCAATGCGATCCGTTACCTGCTGATCAGACTCTACAAACTGATGTTTCCGAGTAAAACAAAATGACCAGAACAGATGACGAACAAACCCGACGCCCCAAGTAACCTGGAAGAACTGATAGAGAATACCCGTCAGCTTATTGCGGCGTACATCGCTATACAAAAACGCATCGCCAGGCTGACTGTTATAAAATATGCCGCGCAAGCCGGAGGAATGATGCTTGATGGTATTGTAACCATTATCCTGCTCTCAATTGTGCTGTTATTTTCAGCCGTTACGGGAGCTTTATGGCTGAGCGAGAAAACAGGCAGCTTTACCCGCGGATTCGGATTAATGACCCTGGTGGTGCTGGCCATCGTGCTCCTGATACAACTATTCCGCAAAACATTGTTTATAAATCCTGTCATTCACCGGCTGGTAAGAAGAATGCATGCCGGCAACGACCAGCTTAAAACTCCGGACGATGAACCACACACCACGGATTACTAATCTCAGCAGCCTGTCCGCCGAATTAAACCGTCTGCAGGCTGACGCCAGGAAAATAGAAACGGGAATAGCAGCACAAGGCAGTTATCTCAGGCACCATGCCGGTAGCTTGCTTAAGGAATCGGCGAGACCGGCCTTTGGTTCGGGTAAGCGGATGCTGGCCCGCGTAATTGTATGTGCTGGTTTTCTGAACTTATTAAAACGGTGGCAACGGAAATCCTGCCACCAAACCACGCGATAAACGAAGAGGGCTTTACCCTTCGGCTATTTGTGCGTAATGAAGATCGGTAACTGAAAGTCATTAACCGGTTCGGTAGTATAACTTTTCCGGAACAGCATGGATACGCCGCTCCGTCCGTAAGAACCGCTGACAATAATACCATTGCCATGCCCGGCTAACCAGGTATTCATTCCGTCGTTTGGCGGCAGTACCAGCAACTGCCATGTAGTATTACTGAAATAAGTGGCAATCAACTCCCGGATCTCCGCCTCTTTCGGCCATTCGTCTGCTCCTGTTTTTACACTATGGAAAACAATGGTGGGATGCGAAGTCCACCCCGGAAAAAGAGCGGCAAATTGCCGGATGGCAAATACAGAAGAAGCAGATCCATCATAGGCCAGTATATTTGTTTCGGGAGAACAAGGTTTTTCGGGAACGATCACCAGCGGACATTCCAGTTCGTGTAATACATAATTCAGATAAAAATTTTCACTGGCTTCACCTGCGTGTTTGTAAAACTGTTCACTGCTGACAACAAGCAGATCGGCAAACCGCGATTGCATTTTTAGTTCTTCCAGTGAAGCATTTACATATTCGGTATGTGACCGGAAATTGATATGATTTTTACGGCAGTAACATTCAAAAAGAACGATGTTGCGATTTGTCTGCACCGATGCCGGGATTTCGGCCGGCGAAATGGTGTCTCCGTCAGGTACATCCGTTGAGGCCATGTTTAAGAGATCCGAAAAATCGAAACGGGAAAGAAAGATGCCCGTGAGACAAACAGGCTCCATCCGGTTCATGGCACAGACAAAGTTTAAAGCAGCCATGGAAAAATGGTTGTCACTAAAGGTTAGCAATACTCTTTTCATAACGGATTTTTTATGAATATAAAATCACTCCGGCTACCAGCCTATGAGAACAGACAGTAGTTATTCTGACGGCCATCATTCACCGCATTTTCCCCGGCCTTCAATCTTTGCGGCGGTTTTTCTGCCCCCATCTGGCAGGCATATGTCTTCTTTTTTCATCATTACATTACATTCAATCCGGGTTTTCCCGGATGCCATGATTTACTCTCTGCAAGAATCGATTTTAAAGCCGGGTGTTCAACATATTTTTCGTAGCATTACACCATTATCTATCTCAAACCAACCTTTTCATGGCTACCGATATTTCCAAAATTTTTAAGAAAAAACAAAACGCTATTATTGACCGTTGGATCAAAAATCAATTGAGCGAACCGGGACTTCGTGATGACCTGATCAGCAACGAAGATCAGCGCTCTGATTCCGAACAATTGGTAGCCTCCCTGCTTGCTGCATTAACTGATAAAAATTTAGATAATGGTGATGCAGATGATTTCGATCACGTGAACGAAATCCTGAGCGGCATATCACTTTCCCGTGCAAGACAGGGGTTCACACCAAGGGAGACAGGCTTTTTTGTGATGAGTCTGAAAGATACGTTGCTGGAGATCGCCCAACAGGAAGTAAAAGATCCGGTTGAAATGGCCTGGATCACCACACGCCTGGGAAAACTATTTGACGTTTTTTCCATCATTACTTTTGAAACCTTTATCAAAGGACGTGAAGAAGTGATCCTGCGGCAGACAGATGAGATCACTGAAATATCCACACCCGTTATCCGCATCTGGGAAGGCATATTGGTGCTGCCCATTATCGGAACGCTCGACAGCGCACGGACGCAGGTGGTAATGGAAAGCCTGCTAACAGAAATCGTTGCCTCCGGCAGCAGTGTGGCTATTCTCGATATCTCCGGTGTGCCCACCGTTGATTCCCTTGTTGCGCAGCACTTACTCAAAACAGTAAGTGCTACCCGGCTGATGGGAGCCGATTGTATCATCAGCGGCATGCGCCCGGAAATAGCACAGACCATCGTGCACCTCGGGATCGATCTCTCCGGCATCGTTACAAAAGCTTCCCTGGCCAATGCGCTGCTGTATGCTTTTGGAACGCTGCGCCTCGAAGTACGCAAATCCTTACCCTCCATCAAAAATTAACCACCAAGCAGATTCGTCATGGATAGAATTCCAATATTGAGAATGGGACAGTTTCTGCTGGTGACAATCCAGGTAGATCTGTATGACCGTCTGGCACTTGACCTGGAGTCGGACCTGGTAAGAACAGTCAGCCAGACAGGCGCCAACGGAATATTAATTGATATTTCAGCAGTCAGTATCGTCGACTCTTTTATGGGAAGAATAATCGGCAACATAGGCACCGTGTCGAAACTGCTGGATGCAGAAACGGTGGTCGTAGGCATGCAGCCCGCTGTTGCCATCACCCTGGTTGAACTCGGTTTACCTCTCAAAGGCGTATATACCGCCCTGAATGTGGACAAAGGCATAGAACTGCTAAAATCCAAAACTTCTTTAAATGGTCTGAACGAAGGACCAAACCCCGATAATTTTGCTGCAGATAATTAGCCTTAGCAAAGACTTAATGGCTATTGCCCGCGAACAGGATGTTGTCCCGTTTCGTAACCGCCTGAAGGAGCAGGCTGTCAAAATCAAAATGGGGCTCGTTAATCAAACCAAATTGATCACTGCCGCAAGCGAACTTGTGCGGAATATGCTGCGCTATGCAAAAGGCGGAAACGTACTCATCGAAGTAGTGACACGCGGAAGAGACAATGGCATCAGGCTCACCTTCAAAGACGAAGGCCCGGGTATCAAAGACCTCTCGCTCGCCTTAAAAGACGGCTATACCACCGGTGGTAGTCTGGGACTTGGACTTCCGGGTGCCCGCCGGCTCGTCAGTGATTTTGATATCAAGACCGAATTAGGCAAAGGCACCAGGGTCACCATCATTAAATGGGCCAATGGTTGACGCAACACATAAAAGTTTTCCTGCTTCCGACAGGAGTTACTTTGCCATCCTGAAAAAAGAAGTGCATGGCTGGGCCGTAGCACATGGTTTTGATAAAAAGCGGGTTGGCGAATTGGATATCGTATTGGCAGAAATGACGTCCAACCTGCACAAGTATGCCAATAATGGCGAAATGCTGGCAGGCGTTTTCCAGGAAGACGAAGCAACTTATATTGAACTGATCTGTATCGACAGCGGGCCGGGCATGACGGACATGGTCCGTATGACAACAGACGGCTATTCGTCCGGCAAAACGATGGGGCACGGACTCGGCAGCATCAAACGCCTCTCCGACTATGCCGAAATATTCTCGCAGCCTAACTGGGGAACAATTGTGCTTAGCCGGATCTATAAAACACCTCCGCCTCCCAGACCTGGCAGGACCGGGTTGCTTGTAAAGACAGTTGTAGTAGCCAAACCCGGCGAGCAACTCAGCGGTGATGGCTACTGTATGAAAACAACCCGTGGTATCACAAAATTGCTGGTAGCCGACGGACTTGGCCACGGAGCAGAGGCTAACCTTGCCATCAATGAAGCCGCCAAAATATTCCGCCGCTGCCCCGAAGATTCGCCGGTAAACATATTAAGAGAGATCAATCGCGACGTGCGCAAAACAAGAGGACTTGTAGCAACCGTCGTTTCGTTTGATTTAAAAAATAAAAATATCCGGATCGCCGGTATCGGTAATATCGCCTCGCGTTTCAGCAGTCCCACACTCAGCAAAAACTGCCTGGCGTATAATGGCATTGTGGGACATAATATTCCAAACACGATGAACGATCAGCTCATCGATCCGAAAATATACAATCAATTGGTGTTATGTTCCGACGGGATACGTTCACGTTGGGACAACAGCCGCATTCCCGGCATCCTGCGCTCGGACCTTTCGATACAGGCCGCCGCAATTTATAAGGATTATGCGCGAAAGACCGATGACATGTCTGTGATCATCGCAAAATTTTCAATTGTATGATGGTACTAGCAAATTTTACATTGGAAAATGAAATGGACCAGATCCTCGCTTATAAAAAGTCGATAAGGATCGGCGAATTACTGGGATTATCTATTTCAACGCAAACAACATTTGCCACGGCAGTATCCGAGGTAAGCCGTGAAGTAATCGACAAGGCAAAAAATGCCGTGGCAGAAATCGGAGCCGCCGCAGAAGGCGATCGTTTTTTCTTATTTGCCCGGATTACCTGCACAGCCGAACAACAAATGGTGAGCAACAATGAAGGATTTGAATATGCCCGCAAACTGGTTCCGGTACTGGATATTTCCACGGCCGACGACCATTTTGCAGCGTTGTTAAAACTCGCTATTCCCCGTGCCAACCAACTTACTGCGCAAAAGATATCGGTGATCAGGTTGCAAATAGAAAAAGAAGGACCTTCCAGCGCTTATGAAGAAGTGAAACTAAGGAATGCTCAGTTGAGTCATTTAAACCAGCAGCAACAACTCAACCTGGAACAGGCCATGCTGCTGGACCAGAAAAAAAGCGATTTCCTGTCGCTGGCAGGCCATGAAATCAATACACCGCTGACAGTGCTGCACTCCTACCTGCAAATCGCCTTACAAACCGGCAAAACTGATCCGGATGCGCGGGACCTTTATTTATCCAAAGCTATCTATCAGTCGGTCAAACTGACCAAAATTGTTCAGCAGTTGCTGGACCTTACCAAAATTGAACAAGGACAACTTTCCTATTCCAAATCCAGTATCTCTTTTACGGAGTTTCTGCAGGAGGTCACCGACGGACTGGCGGCGCTTGTACCGAATCACGTACTTACTATTCAACAAGGACAGGAAGCCACGATCTTTATGGACCAGCTCCGGATCGAACAAGTCTTGCAAAACCTGATTGTCAACGCGGCAAAATATTCAGCACCCGGCACCACTATTTATCTCCGCACCGGCATCAGAGACGGTCATTTTTCAGTTGAAATAGAAGATGAAGGGATCGGTATGGAAGAAAAAATATTTCCCGACATCTTCAATAAATTCTACCGCAGCGAAGATATACAGAAGAAATATCATGGTTTGGGAATGGGACTATATGTGACGTCGAAAATAGTGGAAGATCACCATGGCACGATCGAAGTAAGCAGTAAGGTAGGAATAGGGTCTACGTTTACAGTGCTTATCCCACTCCCCGACTGAGGTATTCAACTATTCCCTCACGTGATTTACCCATCGCTACCCGGATAACTCTTCTTAACTTGCACCGCTTAAGATTGTTTCAATGACCAACGAGCGAAAGTTAACAGACGAGCAACAGGCTATAATCCAATCCACCGGGGATATCCGGATCAACGCCGTGGCCGGTTCCGGCAAAACCACCACGCTGATCGAATACGCCGCGTCCAGACCCGCCGGCGCCAGAATCCTTTACCTGGCTTTCAACAAATCCGTCAAACTGGAAGCGCAACGGAAATTTGCAGCAAAAAATCTCACCAACGTAAAGGTCGAGACCGCCCATTCGCTGGCCTACAAACATATTTTCCGAAGCAACCATTATTCTCTCAAATCCGCCGGCTATAAAATGCACGAAATCGTTGAGCTGCTCGACCTGCGTGGCAACGGAGAAAAACATACCGAATATATCATCGCCAATCATATCAGTAAATTCATCAGCTATTTCTGCAACAGCGACAAAGCCAAAGTACAGGAGCTGAATTATCTCGATACCGTCAACGATCCAAACGCCCAGTCTTTTGTCCACTCCTTTTATAAATATATCGAAGACGGCACCCGCCTTTTTCTAAGCAAAATGGACAAGGGGGAAATTGAAATCACCCATGATTTTTACCTGAAGAAATTCCAGTTGTCAAGGCCCGTGTTGCCCTACGACTATATACTTTTTGATGAGGGACAGGATGCATCGGGCGCCATGCTGAGCGTTTTTTTAAATCAAAAAGCCGTTAAAGTAATTGTTGGCGACACGCATCAACAGATATACGGCTGGCGGTATGCCGTCAATTCGCTGGAGAAAACCGATTTCCAAACCTTCCATCTTTCCGCCAGCTTCCGGTTTCAGCAACCGATTGCCAATCTGGCCAATGAATTACTCAAATGGAAAAAACACCTGAAAAAATATACACCGGTTTTAATCCGCGGTAAAGGTTTTTCCACCGAAGAGAAATCAAAAGCCACCATTGCCCGGACCAATCTCGGACTCTTGCTGAGCGCCATTGATTTCATCACCGATAATCCCAAGACCAAACATTTATATTTCGAAGGCAACATCAACTCCTACACTTACGCGGATGATGGCGCTTCTCTTTACGATGTACTGAGCCTCTACAACAACAACCACGACCGCGTGCGTGATAAGCTGATCAAGTCGATGAATGATCTCGATGACCTCGAGGACTACGTGGAAAAAACGGAAGATGTGCAGTTGGGCATGATGGCCGGCATCGTAAAAGAATACGGCAATGAAATACCTGCCCTTTTAAAACGGCTTAAAGAACTGCATACCGGCGACGAAAGCCGCGACAACGCGGAGATGATTTTCTCCACCGTACACAGGGCTAAAGGAATGGAATACGATGTAGTGTACCTCGCCGGTGATTTTATCAAAGAAGCCGACCTTGAAAGAGCGAAGAACGGTCAGCAAAAAGAACATACAGATACGTCAAAACTGAACGAAGAAATAAACCTGCTATATGTAGCCATCACCCGCACCAAACACAGGCTTCATATCCCGGAGGCATTACTACCGGAGAACTTTCCCTCCTCACCGCTGATAAAAGTTGTAAAGGAAGAAGACAAACGCCAGGAGAATGCATTTACCGATAGCAAGACCAAAAGATCCGGCATCGGAACCATTAAACAGATCAAGGAGAAAGCCTATTCGGTCGCTAAACAAAGAGAGGTATCCAGGGACGCTTACAAACCCTGGACTTCCGACCAGGATGAGGAACTGCGGTATTTGTATGAAAGTGATAATCCGATCAGCGCCATAGCGGACCATTTTGGCCGGACGAAAGGCGCCATCATTTCGCGCCTGAAAAAACTGAATTACTATACGGAATAACGCAAGCTGTTCATTAAAACAACGAATAACCACAATGCTTGCAGAACAGCGCATCGCTGTCGTGACCTTCCAGGCTGCAATTAGGGCAGGATTCCGGCAATTCTTTCTTTTTCCTCGCAGCCATGGCTATATCGTGTGTGATAATACCCGTAGGCACGGCAATGATCGCATAACCCGTCAGCATCACGATGGACGCTACAAATTTTCCAAGAGGCGTTATCGGCGATATATCGCCGTAGCCAACCGTGGTAATTGTAACGATAGCCCAGTAAATACTTTCCGGGATGCTGCTGAATCCATTCTCTCTTTTCTCCACCAGGTACATGATGGAACCCAGGATCACCGTTATAGTCAATACAGTGAGCAGAAAGATGGAAATCTTCCTCAAACTGCCTTTCAATGCTTGTTTCAGAAACTGGATTTCCGTCAGAAAATGCCCCAGCTTGAATATGCGGAATACCCTGAGTAAACGCAAAGCACGGAACACCAGCAGGGATTGCGCGCCGGCGAAGAAAATCCCCAGATAGGATGGAATCAGCGCTATCAGATCAATGATGCCCAAAAAGCTGAATACATACCGCCAGGGCTTGCGGATACTGATCAGCCGTAAAATATATTCAATAGTAAATAAAATGGAAAACACCCATTCAGCTACCAGGAATAATCTGCCATAACGCTGATGCAGGCTGTCGACACTATCAAGCATCACCACGATAATGCTTGTAAAAATGGCTGCAAGAAGCGATAGGTCAAAGGCTTTGCCGGCGGGTGTATTGGATTCATAAATAACTTCGTGCAACCGGAACCGCCAGTCTTTTTGCTGGGTTGTCTCCATAATTATTTCAGCTAATTATAAGCTGCCCGTTATTTTTTCTTTTTCCCGAGTGCGTCCATGGTGAATGCGGCCACTACTCCTCCCAGCAGATACCAGCCTACGGTCATGGCCTGCGTTTTACGGCTTTTATTGACCGGTTCATCGTCCAGGCCGAGCGGTTTGGTGAGCGTCAGCGCACCGATACCCGCCGCGGCTCCCATCATTACACCCCGACGTAACAAGTGTTTGCGGTTGCCACAGCCGATCAGGCTGTAGTAGATAGTGTTGGCAGCGAGATCCGAAGCAAGCGTGGCATTGAACAAAGCTTTCCCCGCAGGTGGCGCCTGGCCTGCCGCCAGCATCGTTTCCGAAAGTGCTTCCTCCCCGATCTTATCGATCTGCGGCGCATCAGGATCTACTTTTTTTGCCAGTTGATGAATAAGATTAAGCGCTATTGCACCCGCAAGACCGCCTGTTAAACTTTTGAACATGCTGGTTGATTTAATATTGGTTATATTTTTCTGCGGCCTTGTCTGCGAGAAACCCATAACACCAACCGTATCCGGCCCCCTGGTTCCCCTTGGTAGTAACCCTGCGTGGGCTACACCTGTGCGCACTAAGTCCGGTATAAAGTGAATGTTTGAGAAGCTATACATTCAACTCTCCCTCTCTGCCGATATCCAGTTTTTTACCGGTTACCGCACTGGCGGCTACTTTCAGAAAAGTGACCAGTTTGTTGGTTTTGTTGTCCCAATAATGCGCATCGCCAACTTCCACTTTCATCACCCGGATACGTGGATCTTCCCTGCCTTTTTCGAACCAGGCTTCTACGAATTTGTTCCAGTACTTGTCGATGCGTGCCTTGTCCTGCGACACAGAGGCCACACCGTTCAGGCTCAAAAAGCTGTAGTCGCTTACCTGGGAAAATAAAATACTGACCTTCTTGTCATGCTGCAGGTGTTTGAAAGTGTCACTTTCCGAAGAAAAAAGGTACCAGATATTCCCCTCTTCGTCTACTTCCTGCCGGCTCATCGGCACCGCATGTACATAAGGCTGATCAGCGGGATAAGTACATAAAATGCCAACATCTATCTTGTCGACCAGGTCTTTAAGTTTTTCACGGGCTTCGTCGTTATGCAGATTTTCTGTGCTCATAGTTTGATTTTTATTGTTAGCAACACCAGGAATACAACCAAACCCAATGCCAATAAAAAAAGTCGCGAATGCCCCACATTCTTTCGCATTACCCCACTTTGTTTGCCAGATTTATGGCCGATCTTTGAGTCTGATTAAAACTACAGATCATGCAATCAAAAAAGATATGGGCCAACTTCCCGGTAAGTGACCTCCAACGCACCACCAGGTTTTACAAACAACTCGGTTTTAAATCAAATGGCTCGTCGGATCAACTGACCAGCTTTTTCTTTGGTGACGACGATTTTATTATCCATTTTTTCTTAAAAGACATACTTGAGCCGGCCATGAAGGGACCGGTGGTTGATGCAAAGACAGGTAATGAAATAATTTTTACGCTTTCAGCCGATACGAAGGAAGAAGTAGATGCCTGGGAAAAGGAAATACGGCAAGCCGGCGGTACCATCGTTTCCCAGCCGGAAGTATTCGGTGACAATTATTACGGTTTTGTATTTGCCGATCCCGATGGCCACCGGTTCAATGTTTTCCAGATGTGATAATCATCTGGCCAGCCCTCTTTCAAAACTTTTTGGCATTTCCTGCAGCTTTATTGCCGGCACATACATTTTAGCAATCGCCTGTGCCATGTACGGATACATATCGGCATAATTGCTTAGCACGATAATCGTCAGCTTTTCATCGGGGAAACGGATAACATCCCCCAGTCCCGGTCCACCGCTGTGGCCGGTCATCAGATGTTTTTCATTATCCTGTATGGTCCAGCCGAGCTGCGTGAATCCGCCATTGACGGGTGTTCTGCGGATGATCTGTTCCTGGCTGTTTTTGGTAATGAAGACTTCCCTGTCCAGCGCTATTGTCCATTTGATGGCATCGCTGAGGGACAAAAACATACCTCCGGCACAATAAGACGCTGGCGAATAAAACCCTTTGAAGATGAGCGGACCATTCTTCCCTTTGGTAAAATTTTGCGACTTGTTGGCCACCGGCAACATCGTTTGGTAAGGATGATTTCTGACCTCCACGTCAAAACCACTGCCGGTCATGCCCAATGGCTTAAACAACTCGTCTTTAAAGACCTGTTCGATGGACTTTCCGCCTATTTTCTCCAGTATATATTGCAGCACAAAATAATCACCGTTCTGATACATCTGCCTGGTGCCCGGTTCAAATACCAGGGAGGAATCTTTTAATTGCTGAACCAGCGTATCGAGTGGTTGCACGCGTACACCTGTTGCGGCCGCGGTGCCTAAATAACCACCCAACGTAGATGGCCAGCGGATGCCACCTTCATGTGCCAGCAGGTGTTTGATTTTAATCGGTTCCCATATCGTTGGTGATGCTGTGATGTACTGGCTGATATTATCTTCAAGGCCGAGTTTTTTTTCCTGTATCCATTTCATCACCAGCGTTGATGTAAACAGCTTGCTGACGGATGCTATCTGGAAACTTGTATTGGCTGTTACCGGAAGATTGTATTCGATATTGGCGATCCCGTAAGTATTGTTGTGCATTACTTTGCCGTCTTTTACTACTGCCACGGCCATACCCGGAATGCCGAGTTCCTGCATTTCTTTTTTTATATACCGGTCAATTTCGGGATTCGTTTTTTGCGCAAGGCAAAAGAATGGAATTACCAGGGCAAACGCCAGAAGGTTGCTCTTCATTACAATAAGTTATTTTATTAAAATATTAGTTTTCCCAATATTTTAATTACCCAGGTTCGCCAAAAATAAACTAACAGGCCAATACAGCATAACCGTTCATGGATATTTTGTGCACTTTCTGATCTTTGCTGCATCACGGGCCTACCTACAAAAAAAACTGTCCCGGAACCGGGACAGTCATTATTAAAACTAAGGAGAGATTATCTGTTGCAATCCGCCGTCCAGGTAGCTCCATCCTTTGCATAACCGATGGTTAATTTGCTGGCGGTGATACGGATGATTTTAGTAACATCTTCGTCAATGGAAACAACCGTGTTATCGCCATCTTTTCTGAAGCGTACTCCTGTCAGATCAGGTATACCATCCGAAAAAACAAAATTATAATCGCTGCCGACCTTCACAACGGTTACCTTGCCGTTGTCGTTGGATTTTGATTCGGATCCATTCTGATAGGTCACACGACCGTTGTACGTACCAACAAAAACGTCATTGTCAGCGGGATCGTCATTTTTGCTGCACGATACCAATACCATACCGGCCATTAATACTACAGCCGCGATAGAGAAATACTTAAGTACATTTTTCATAAGTTAACTTTTAAAAAGTGTTTGTTACTGAGATTAAAGTTTGTCGATCCATTCTTTGACCTGTTCTTTGGTCTTTCCGGTTTTCTGCTGCAAACGACCGAGCAACTCGTCTTCCTTGCCTTCTTCGTTCAGCAGATCATCATCCGTGAGATCAGCATACTGTTGCTTGATCTTGCCTTTTAATTCGTTCCAGGTTCCTTTCAATTTTAGTTTCCAGCTTTCCATTTGGGTTTGTTTTTGATTAATAATTAATTGTTTTCGTTCATCTTTTTCCGGTTCAGGATATAACGAATGCTTACCGCTCCGTTTACCGGAGAAAAATTCTTCTCACCGCTGAAATAATAAGTGGGCATCCAATCCACCTGCAGATTGACAGGCGCCCGCAGGATACGCCAGTCCAATCCAATGACACCCGAAGCGCCCAGGCTTTTGCGTTTAAAGTGATAAGCAGGTCCGGCACCGATCAACGCAGAGAATTTATCACCCAGCAACGGGGCATGTTTTTCAAAAAGAGCATTGACAAAAACGCCAGGCTTTTCTTCCGAAAGAAAATCATTGCCCACTACACTTTCAAAAGCAAAATTCTTTCCGAAAAACTTTTTATAAGTTATACCGAACGATCCGCCGCCCCGCAAACCGAGCATGGACTCACGCGGTGTATATTGTGCGTTGACCTGCATGGTCATTAATAATAAAAAGACGGCAATAAGTGCTTTGTTCATAGATGCTATTATATCAGGTGAATAAAAGAAGGTGACAGTAAAAGTGGGTCAGGCTGAAACAGGGTTATTTACTACGGCCCATTTTGAGAAAGATGCCGACATCGAATGTCCAGAACTTGTCGGTTGGTTTGGCATCAATACCGGTTGTTACACCCGGCACACTGATATCGTCCTGGTTGCCGGAGCCGAACAGGATGTTGTAGCCGGCCTGACCAAATAAACCGATCGCTCCCAACTCAACATTTAATCCGGCCCGCGGTGCCGCGCCGAAATATGTTTTTTTATTGGAAGTGTAATAGGAACTGCTGCCGTTGTCCTGTACAACAGAATAAACGTGTTGGGTAAAATATGCCCCAACGTCGGCTCCTAAATAAGGTCGCAAAGCGGTTTCACCGAAGTAATAGTCAACCGATCCGGTAACGGGTACGATTGTATTGCCTCTCGACACACGATAATCGGTGCCGTTAATGGTCGATTTGCCGGTTTTTATGTCCTTTGGATAAACCCTGGCTCCAACACCCAGCGCCAGTTTATCTCCCAACAAAAACTTAAGATGGCCACCACCGCCCCATTGCGAACTACCTGTTCCCTCCAGGCGGGAACCGTGTAAGCCTATTTGTATTTGAGCGTGTGATACACTGGTGAGAGCTGAAAAAAAGAGCGTGAGTCCCAAAAAATGAAGTCGTTTCATACAAATGTTTTTTTAATAGATTAACGATACATTTTTGGTCACGGAGGGTATCGCTATCTATAAAAAAAACTGTGCCAATTATCAGGCGCCCTTGCATAATGATTAGCGCAGAATGCGGCATTCTTTTAAGCAAACGTTTGCGAAAGAGTTTTAAGTTGGAAGTGGTAAGTTATAAGTAGTAAGTCCGTAATGTTATAAATCATAGCTATTTATTTGCAGGTAAAACATTGATGATTATTCGGGTTAACGCTGCTACCTATTACTTACTACTTACAACTTCTCAATCTTAACATTTCCTAAATAATAGAAATTCTTTTTCCCTTCACTGTTCTCCCTCCCTCAAACTTTATCCCTTTGATTTTATAAGAACCGGGAATAGCTTTCCTGCATTCATAGATTTTGCTTCTATTCGCCAAGCAATTGTATGCCTTCCCCTTTTTTAACCAACTGTATATCCACCTTGTTTACAGCTTTGTCATTCGAGAAACCTGGTATTTTATAATATGGATAATTTACACCGTTGGCCAGGTTACACGCGCCGCCACTATATCCTTCTCCCAACCTGTAATCCGTACTGAAAAAACCTTCATTACCATTCGAACCGGGTTGCAATACGGCTATTGAGGACTCCTCTTTTTCTCCAATAATTTTTATCCATAGCGGCTTGGCATAATAGGGAAACTCCTCCTCCACCGCCAGTTCGAAACTGAGGCTGAAATTATCGGGTAAGAAATTTGTCTTAAGTTTCGGAGATACACTGTTTGACGCCAGGTGTAAGGTTGAAGATGTAAGGCAAGATTTACAGGTTAACAACCATTGACCTATTCACTTATTGACTTATTGACGATTGACGCCCTAACTTTGCAATATGCAATTCGACACCCAACCCATATTAGAGAACCAACGGTTTGTGCTTTTTCCTTTACGGGAGGGCGACTTCGCTGCATTGTATGCTGTAGCTTCAGATCCCAAAGTATGGGAACAGCATCCAAACCACGACCGTTGGAGGGAAGACGTATTCCTTATGTTTTTCAACGGGGCCATGGAAAGCAACGGCGCTTTCAAAATAGTGGATAAGGACTCAAACGAACTGATCGGCAGTACACGCTTTTATGATTACGATCAGGAGGCCGACAGCATATTCGTCGGCTATACCTTCTACGCCACCAAATGCTGGGGCAAGGGTATTAACAGATCTGTAAAGGAATTGATGTTTGACTACGCTTTTCGATTCATTACTACTATCCGCCTGCACGTCGGCGCCACCAATATCCGCTCTCAAATAGCAGTCACCCGACTGGGTGCGTCGAAAACAGGCGAACATAATATGGCGGCTCCGGGAGACACGCCGAGAATAAATTTTTTATACGAGATTGACAAGGAGACCTGGAGGAAGAAGTAAGTGATAAGTAGTAAGTAGTAAGTAAAACAGCCGCGGTACGCGGAAGCGAACCAGGTCGCCGCAACCCAACATATCCATTCACTTATTCACCCATTCACTTATTGACTTATTGCCTCACCTCGTCTTCTTCAGCTTCACCGTCTCTTTATCTCCGTTCTTTTTAATAGTTACTACTTCCTGTACCGTGGCTTTGGCAGATACAGCGATGTCGTGTGAAACCGTATTCGCCGATGTGCCCTGAAACATACCGTTGATATAAGTGTCGGTATAACCCACTACTTCGGTTTGCGTGGCCTGATGGACGTATTGAAATTCCGTATAAAGCAGGTATTCACCCGGCAGCAGGTTCACAAATTCGAAGTGGCCCTCGTCATCATAAACACCCGTCACTTTCATACAATCCGCCACATCTTTGGGCAAGGGAATGGCCCGGCCTGTTTTCCGCGATTTCTTATTAAGTTTCAACCATTCTTTAAAGTAAGCAGTGTAGGGAATCAACACAACTGAAGTGCCTTTAGACGCATACTGCCGCTTGTTTATATTCAATACGGCTATGCCTTTTATAGGGGCCTGGTTATCGCGTGCAAATACCTGGCCGGTAATAACACTGTTACCGGTAGTAATCATCTTCATGGTGGCAGCTTTGTCGAATGTAGTGGTAAAAGGATTGTAGTCGGTTTCTTTGTCGATGAGCTGAAATTGTTTTCCACCGGAAACCAGGTCGATTTTCCAGATGCGGCGGTTGTCCTTATCGATATAGTAGTCATAGGTATCACCCGTTGCTTCTTCCACCACACTCACCTGCCATACTTTGTGGCTTCCTGTTACGGGACTTTCATAGGTATTGCTCCTTACTTCCACCACTTTCACCTTTTTTACATTGCTTTTGCTGCCCTGCTTGTAGTCGTATACGGCAAAATCGGTTTTATAGCCGGATGCGAGCGGCAACATTCCTAACAAATAAGGATAGGTATAACTATCGACAAAATTATTCACCACCGGCTCGGTCACCTGGTGACGTTGTCTTGTTTTTTTATCAAGATAATAACCGCTCACCTCCTTTCCGTAACGCAATGCATATTCGCGTTCTTTGTTGTGCGATGCACGGTAAAGCGGCGTGAGCGTTTTCCAATCTGATATGGAAGTGTCAAGCCATTTGTCCTCACTTCCGATAAAAGCCAGCATCGTATGCACCACCAATTGATTATTGTGCTGACTGACATCTATGCGGAAAGTGCAGATTTCTGTTTTACCGCCATTTTGTAAAAAATAATACGCCATTTCCGATCGCCCGTTACGATGCCATTTTTTGTCGAAGAGACTTCCCGGCGCCTGCGCAAACAGGGATGAGGAAAGCACGATTGCCAGAAGTAAAAGAAAATACCGCTTCATGTTCCTGATTTTTAGCTGATAAATAAGCACGGCAAATTTAGCTGCAACCGCTGCTCCCCGGCTACCCCGTCTATCAACGGCAGAAATACGTCTACCGACAACCCGCAAAAACCTCCCGAAAGAACTTTTCCATTTTATAAAGCATGATAAGTATACTGCCAGATACCGTATCAGGTGATTATTTGTTATGGCTTTGCAAAAAAGAGCCAGGTCATTTGGCAATTCAATTCTTTGATCTATATTGACCACAGCAAATGAAAACACTGGCCGCCACCTTTTTGCTGACCGTTTATCTCCTGGCTTCTACAGAGGCGGGGCAACTATTGAAACTACCTGCCATTTACCAGCATTTTACAGAACACCGCAAAGCGGAGCCTGCTACGGACTTTTTTTCTTTCCTGGCAATGCATTACGGGAATGATCACGCCCACCATGGCAAGCATCCTTCCAAACACCAGCAGCTGCCGTTTAAGAGTGGCAGACATTTACCTGTAATGGCCACGGCAGCGCCGGCCTTTCTTCCTTCGAAAATTGCCGGCACGCCCGAACCGGTAATCGTGATCAATCCATTTACCTGCCACGCGGATCTTCGCGCAGGAACCTTCCAAGACATCTTCCAGCCTCCGCGTCTTTCCTGAGACAGGCTGCTCCTGGCTGGTTACCAGTAACAACTGATCAGTGATTTGTTCACCGGTCATTCCCCTTTATTTAATACCTCAATATGAGAACGATCATTTTTGCCTGCCTCCTCTGGGCTTTGCCCGGTTGGAGTCAATCCGTCGCTTTCAGCGACATTATGAATAATGCCTTAAAGGAAAACAAACCCGTAGTCATCAATTTCTCCGGATCCGATTGGTGCCTGCCTTGTATGCGTATGCACAAGGAAATTTTTGATACGGACCGTTTCCGGCAGGCCACCACCGGCTTTGGATTTTACAATGCCGATTTTCCCCGTCGTAAAAAGAATATGCTGGCAGAAGCTGTGCGGGCTGTCAATGATTCGCTGGCCGCACGTTTTAATCCTGAAGGAAAATTTCCGTTTACGGTGGTAATCAGCCCCGCCGGAAAACTCATCCATTCCTGGGAGGGATTCCCCGATTCAGGCATCGAGTCATTTTATACAACACTTCAAACCATCCGGAATGATTACGGAAAATGACCTGCATATAGCGGTGGAATATAAAAAGACGGCGAGATTGATGGGCAATCAATTTGAGATTACGGTTGTATCCGGAGAAGAGGAATACGCCATGCAGCAAATAGCAACGGCGATCGCTGAAATACAAAGAATAGAACGCCTTTTGTCCACGTTCCGCGAAGACAGCCAGACCAATGCGATTAACAGGATGGCCGGCATTGCACCAGTTAAAGTTGACCGTGAAGTGTTTGAACTGATCAGCCGCGCGCAACGGATTTCCGGTCTTACACAGGGAGCTTTTGACCTGAGTTACGGGTCGGTAGACAAACGTCTCTGGAATTTCGACACGCACATGACCAGTCTTCCGGATAAGGAAACGGCCCTGGCCAGGGTTAAACTGATCAATTACCGCAATATTGAACTTGATGAGGCGTCTTGTTCCGTATTCCTGCGGGAGAAAGGCATGCGGATAGGGTTCGGCGGCATCGGAAAAGGGTATGCAGCCGACAAAGCGCGGCAATTATTGATTGCGCAAGGCGTCAGGTCCGGCATCGTCAATGCCTCCGGCGATCTCACTGCGTGGGGCACGCAGGCCAATGGGGAACCCTGGACGGTAGGTATTGCCCATCCCGATCATGCAGCCACCCCTTTTTCTTACCTGAAAGTATCCGGCATGGCCATGGCCACATCAGGCAACTATGAAAAATTCGTCATCATTAACGGCCGGAAATATTCCCATACCATTAATCCCCGCACCGGACTACCCGTTACGGGCATCAAGAGTGTAACCGTATTCAGTCCCTATGCAGAATTATCCGATGCAATGGCCACTCCTTTGTCGATCATGGGCGTACGAGCCTCTATTGAATTGGTGAACCAGGTTCCCGAACTCGCCTGCATCCTCATCGACGACGATAACCATCTTTATTCATCCAACAACATTCACCTGACATGAAAACATCCATTAATAAGTACGTACTGTTCATAGCAGGTTCTTTCCTGCTTACGCTGGCGGCGTGCACAACGGTAAAAGAATACCAGAAAAACAAACTCAACGACGCTGAAATGTCGCTCGGCAACCGGAAAGCGGAAAAGACCGAACTCAATTTCCAATCGTACCGCGAAGGTTCTTCGGGAGCCAACGGCGGTAAGAACGGCGGAGGCTGTGGCTGTAATTAAGACGATCATTTTAAAAACTACTCTACATGAAACGTATTTTCTTAAGTGCGATAGCCCTGATGAGCCTGCTGAACCTGCGGGCGCAGTCGGCCGGCGACAGCACCGGATTCAAAACACGTAAACTTAAAATAGACGAGATCAACCTGGTGTCGAGTTATTATAGTCAAAGTGGTGAACATGCGGCCGTAACCGGTGGCATCGGCTCACAAAAACTCAGCGACATTGCCAACACACTGGACATAAAACTTATCAGTTATGACAAGAAACTGCGCAAGCATACATTCGATGCGGAGATCGGCATCGACCATTATACCTCCGCCTCTTCCGACCGCATCGATCTGAAAGCAAATTCCTCTGCCTCACACTCGGATACACGCATCTATCCTTCGCTCAACTGGATGATGGAAAACAACCGGACAGGAAATGGAATCGGTGCAGGCATTTCCTACTCCAGTGAATTCGATTATCAGTCAACGGGCATCTCAGGCAGTTTCTCCAAAAAAACGCGTGACCGCAATGGTGAATTGAATTTACGCCTGCAGGCATTGTTTGACCAGGTATCCGACATCAAACCTGTAGAACTGCGCACGAGCGGCGGTCAGGGAGATGATGAAAGTTATCCCAAACAAAACCGGCGCACACTGGCCGCTGCGCTCAGTTGGTCGCAGGTCGTAAACGAGCGGCTGCAGGTGGCATTGATGGCGGATGTTGTGCAGCAATCCGGCTTTCTCAGCCTGCCTTTTTACCGTGTATATTTTAACGACGCTTCCGTACACCAGGAGCATCTACCGGACACCCGGTTTAAATTACCTGTGGGAATAAGAGCGAGCTATTTTATGGGCGACAAGGTGATCCTGCGTGGTTATTACCGTTACTATGCCGACAGTTGGGGCATACGTTCGCATACCGCCAACCTGGAAGTACCGGTGAAGCTGAATCCTTTTGTGTCAGTAGCTCCTTTCTACCGCTTCTATTCGCAGACAGGAACACGTTATTTCGCGCCTTACGGCGCTCACACTGCCGCCAATGACTATTACACGAGCAATTATGACCTGTCGACCTTTCAAAGTCATTTTATGGGCGCCGGCATCCGCTGGACGCCGCTTAAAGGCATCGCAGGCATTCAGAAACTGTCGATGGCCGAGGTACGCTACGGCCATTACACAAAGAATATTGCCATGAACGCAAACATCGTTACGCTGAATCTCCGTTTTCGCTGACCGGTGCTTTTGCTATCAACAAAAATCCCCGGCTCTGCAGCCGGGGATTTTATCAATAAGGTCATTCAGGCATTATTTATTTTCCGCCCAGGGCGAAGAATATGCCTACCTGTATTACGCTGTTTTTGAAATCGGGATCAAAATCGGCATTGGAATCGAAGTCGCCTACTTTAGACAGTCCCGCCATATAACGGGCACCGATACCAAAACCACCGGCAGATTGGAAACCGAGACCGGCACCAACGGAGAGGTCAAGATTTTTAGCGAAACTGCGGAATGTCTGGTCAGGAATGTCTTCAGAGATTTTGAAACCCACCTGCGGGCCTGCCTCCACATAAAATCCACCCGGAGAACGGAATTTCACCATCACCGGTACGGTAACATAGGTAAGGCGGAAGCTGGTATCAGCATCTTTCAGTTTTGCACCGGCTGTAGAAACCAGGGCTTCCGGTTGCAGAGAAATCGCACCCAGGCGGAAGTTCATGAAACCGCCGGCATGAAAGCCAACCAGCGCCTGCTTATCCAGATTATCGAAACGGCCGCCGCTGAAATTAGTAATGTTCAGTCCGGCTTTAAGGCCGCCCGTGATCTGCGCAGAAGCCGCTTGAGAAAGGGCAACAATCAACGCAACAAATAAGGTTTTTTTCATAAAAAACAATTTAGTTTGCAAAAATAGATGATTCCTGATTAATCGCTTTTTGTCTAATTACCTGATGATGAAAAATATACTGTTGTTTGGCGCGGGCAAATCCGCTACCGTTCTGATCGATTATTTACTCAACAATGCTGCCAAAGAGCAATGGCATGTGTACGTGGCAGATGCCAACCACGAATTGGCCGCTTCCAAGATCGGTAATTCGCCACACGGCACACCGCTGTCATTTGACGTAGCCGACGCGGATGCAAGAGCTGGTTATGTAGCAAAATCATCACTCGTCATTTCCATGCTGCCCGCCGCGCTTCACAGCCTGGTGGCGACGGAATGCCTTGCGCAGGGTAAACATCTCCTCACCGCTTCTTACGTGGATCCGGCCATCAGAGCGCACGCGGAGGACATCGCTGCCAAAGACCTCCTTTTCCTTTGCGAAATGGGGCTTGATCCCGGGATCGACCACATGAGCGCCATGCAGCTCATTTCGGACATCCGCAACCAGGGAGGCACCATCCATTCGTTCCTGTCACATTGCGGCGGCCTGGTGGCGCCCGAAAGCGACGACAATCCATGGCATTACAAGATCAGCTGGAACCCGCGCAATATCGTACTCGCGGGCAAAGCAGGTGCCGTATACCGCGAAAACGGCCAGGAAGCGCATACGGGCTACCACGATCTTTTTGCCAACCGCAGGCAAGTGCCCGTTACCGGCCAGGGTAACTGGGGCTGGTACGCCAACCGCGACTCACTCAGCTATGCGCCGCTTTACGGCCTCGAAGATACCTCCACTTTTATCCGCACTACTTTACGCCATCCCGATTTTATGGAAGGCTGGGAACAGATCATCCGGCTCGGTCTCACTGCCGAAACACCCGTTTATACCACCGATAGCCGTTCGTTGCAGGAACTGTTTCAGCATCACCTGAACGAACATGATTTGTCTGGCACGTATCAACACCTGACAGCCCACGCGCAGTCCGTTGTGGCAAGGCAACTGGCTTTTCTGGCTTTCGATACGCCGTTGCCGCTCTCCCGTCCGCAATACAGCCCCGCAGATCTGCTGCAGGAAGTACTGGAAACCAAACTCGCCCTGCAACCGGCCGACAAGGACATGATCATCATGTTGCACGAGATCGGTTATGAACTTGAGGGCATGAAAAAAGAAGTACGCAGTTGCCTCGTGGTAAAAGGTGAAGATCATTTGCGTACTGCCATGGCCAAAACCGTTGGCCTGCCACTGGGCATTGCTGCCAAACTGATCCTTAACGGCACGCTGACCGTACGCGGATTGCATATTCCGGTGATAAAAGAGATTTATGAACCCGTACTCAAAGAACTGGCCTCACTCGGCGTAGCCTTTACGGAAGATCACCTTTAAGGTTTCACTTCCATTACTTTCTCTGCTAATTTTTTGTACGCGATATCGCGGTACACGATCATGTATTTGCCCGGACGTAAATACAACGTGTAGTAGCCGTTGTCGGCGGCGGCAAACGTCTGATCGGCGGGCACCAACTGATCGACAATATCCTGCTGATATTCATCTTCGTAATAGGCCTGTACCATAAACATGTAGCGTTCACCGGGCGCGATGAGCGTTTTTTTCCGTACGTCACCCATCTTCAGCCATGTTGGTCTTCCGTCTTCGTAAACACTGGCCGGATGTACGATCTGTATATCGTAGCCGGTTTCATCCAGCAGTTTCAATGGTTGCTGTTTCTGCAACAGCACCACCGGCTCCTGTATGACTAGCCGTTTGGTTAATTGTGTATGAAAATAAGCGCCTTCGGCAAATGTACTGCCCTCTGTCAGCAGCGTCTGATCGATCGTCAGCGGATCGATATTACTCAGTTTTTTAAAAGCCAAAGCCATGGGCACATAATCCTCTCCCACCGGCTCTTCGGCTACATGCCCGTAACCTGCCAGCACAATCATGCGGGCGGTGCTGTCTTTCCTGATGACCTGGTATAAATGCGATGCCTGTGCCGAATCTCTTTGTGAAGGTGTATGGCGGGCAGCAGCTGTATCCTCGTAGGGTACTAGGGTGTATCCTTTCTCCAACGCATGACGCACGAGTTCGCCACCTATCGGTTCGTTCGTATAATGTCCGGTGAAAACATTTAATTCCGTCGGTTGAAAATCTGCCGCATGGCGTAATGTTTCCATGGCGAGGTAGCGATAACCTTCTTCATATAATTTATCGAGCAAAGAATAAACGAATGCCCGGTGTTGCGGTTTGTCAAATGCCTCGTTGATCATCAGCACGCGCTCACGCATGGCCCGCCCGGTAACATAGGCTGTCGCATCGATCGATTGCACGCGCTTAAGCTGATCGATGTAGCGATCGATCTGCCTCTTCCTGGTTTCGCTTACGGGACGATAAGATTTTTGTGCATAGCTGAGTTCGGAACTGTAATCGCCCGCCATTGAAAGAAACTGTGCCAGGAATTGTTCGAAGTTGCGGTCGCCCATTTGGGTACGCCAGCGTTGTTCGAATGCAAAAGCCTGGTAAAGCGGATAAAGGTAATGACTGGCCGAGCCCAGCACCAGGGTGAGATGCGTGCGGGCCGAATCAGCGGCTGAAGGTGGAAAAGTAGATACATAGCGCCGCAGGTTTTGCAGGCGCGCCGGCTCCTGTGCAGGGGCTTGCTGACAGGCGATCGTAACGATCAGTAAAACGCTGAATATTCGTTTCATCAGGTTGCAATGATACGGGGTCCGGTGTTACCAAAAGCCTAAAATTGCCTGTCAGACGATGTTGAGCGGCTGGAAGTCTTTGTATAATACCAGCCGGGTTTCCGCCGGTTCTTTCTGGAACCAGTTTCGCAGAATGCCCGCATACAAAGCACGGAAGTCATGTTGCATCCCCACATTGTCTTTTACGCTGGCCTGCTCGGGTATATCGGGACTTGTGCCCATTACGCCCGGTTTTACCTTGTTGCCAAACAGGATCACGGGCGCGCCGGCGCCATGGTCGGTACCGCCGCTGGCGTTGGATTTAATCCTTCTTCCGAACTCCGAAAAGGTCATGCCCAATACACGATCGCCCACGCCGAGTCCGTTGATATCTTCCATGAAAGCGCCGATCGCTTCCGACAGGCGGCCGAGCAAACGCGCATGATTACCGGCAGTGGTATCACTCTGTTCGGTTTGTTTTGAATGCGTATCGAAACCACCCATACTCACCATGTACACTTTTGTTTTCAACCCGCCTGCGATCAATCGTGCCACAATCTTCAACTGATCTGCCAATGGATTTTTACCGGCGGCAGGATATTTATCGGATTGTTGTTTCACTTTCAACGCCGCCTGTTTGATCACGCCTGCGTACTGATCCGTTTTCATCGACATCTGCCTTATATAGGCGAGCTGATCGCCTGCGCGGGATGGCGACTGGGCAACAGGTTCGCTTTTTAATAACTCATAAAAACTGGTAGGATTGCTGATGGCCATGCCCATGGTGGTGAGTGGTCCCTGCAAGGCGGGCGATACGATGCCGCCGATCTGAATCGCAAGGGGATCGGCCATCTTGTTGCTGGGATAATCGGCCGGAAATCCGGGATAAGACTCATCGAGGTAGCGGCCGGCCCATCCGCTTTCCAATACCTGGTCGCTATCGGCACCTGTCAGCCAGATATCGGTGGCGCGGAAATGAGAGAAATTAGGTTTGGGATAACTCACCGCCTGCACGATGGAAATTTTCCCTTCACCATATAATTGCTGAATGTGGGTCATCGCAGGATTCAGGCCGGTATGATCCACGCCCTGCAATGTCAATATTTTTTCTTTGGGAATAGCGATGTTGGTCCGCGCCGCATAATAGCGGTCGTATACATCGATCGGGATAATAGTGTTGAGGCCGTCATTGCCTCCATTCAGTTGTACCAGTACGAGCACGCGGTCATTCTCCTCTCCCGCTTCGATCAGGCCGGCAAGTGGCGATTCGGCAAAGGCCTGCATGGAAAATCCATTTAGCAGCATCGGTAAAGTGACCGATGGCAACGTAATGCGGAAAAAGTCTCTTCTTTTCATAACAACCTTTTTTAGATCAGCACAATTGATATTCCGGCCTGTTCATCATATAGCGATAGAGTGCTTTCAATTTCTTCATCACCACATCTTTGTTTTTCTTATCGTCCGGATTTTGCAGAAAAGCTTTCCACGCATCCGTCCAGTAATGATCCGATTGCATATTGGTAAGGCCCGACAACAACGTATTCACCTTAATAAATTGTTGTTCTCCGGGTGAGAGATTGACAGAATAAAACAATTTACTCAGTTCTGCAATCAGCGCATTCGGGTCTTCTGCCTTTGGAATGTCTTTCGTGAATTGCAGCACATCTACGACCAGTTTCGCCTTACTACGCGTAAGACCGTTATTGATCATGCGGTCGGTAAACTGGTTGCGTTTGGGTAATGTGTCCGAACTGATCCACAACTTGTCGTATTGCGGCTCCTGGTAATAAGCTTGCCAGCCGGCCACGTTAGGCGGGTCACCGATATTTTGCTGCATGGAAGAAGCCTGCTGCTGCAACTGCAACCACAAGCCATACTGATCGGGTACGGCATTGGCGTTATCGAACTTCACTTCAAACTCACGGCAAAAGCCAACCACCAGGTCTACCGGGCTTTTGATCATTCCACCATAATTGGCTGCTTCAAAAAAATGATCGCTGCTGAACAAAGCTTCGAGTACGGGCTTGATCTCGTATTTATTTTTCCGGAAAATGTCGGCCAGCGGCGTAATCACATTGGCCTCCGCTTTATCATCTATCTGGTGATAAACAAAGAAGCGATAGAGTTTACGGCAAATGAATTTTGCTACTTCCGGTTGCGCAAAAATCATGTCGATCAGTTCGTCGAGTTCTTCTTTTCCTTCTTCCTTCTTGCGGCCTTTGATAACCGTGTTGTTGTAAAATGCTGAGAATTGCTTATCGGTGTCGTCGTGGCGGCCCGGCTCAAATACGGAGGTAAAGGTCTTGTTGTCGATGCGGTAGCCCGTCAACACGCGTGCGGCTGCCTTTACATCATTTTCGGTATACCCCGAATCCGGCCCCTTGCCTACGGTAAATAGTTCCTGCAGTTCGCGGCCATAATTTTCATCGGGTGCTTTTTTGGTATTCGCATTACCGTTGAGGTATTTGAGCATGGCCGGATCGATTGTCACAGCCTTCACCATCTCCTTGAAGTTGCCCAACGCATGTTTGCGCAGCAATTCATTGTGCCGGTAAATGTAAATGGCATTATCGATCACGGCCGTTTCTGTGGCGAAATGGTTGTGCCAGAACAGCACCATTTTTTCGCGGATATTGGGTGACTGGTTGAGCATCTGACTAACCCACCAGGCTTTAAACGAATTTTTCCGGCGTCCATTGTTCTTGCCATTGGTGATGGTAGCGGTGATCCATGTCTGCCCTTCCGGTATTTCCTCGTCTACATAATAATTAGCATCCTCTTTCTTTTCGGGAGGGTCGTTGTAATTATTGACAGGAGGCGCTGGGATGTCTGTGTCTGCGAGCAATTCCTGCATGATCTTTTTAATTTTTTTGCCGGAGAAATGGCGCAGATCATTTTCGGATGCGCCGAACATGGCGCGCCGCAGCAGGTGGCGGAGTTGTGCGTCGTTAAGTTTGCCTTTAACGGGTGCGATACCGGTGTCAACGACTTCTTTAACGGCATTAAAATTCCACCCATCCGCAGCCGGTGTTTCGTGGCGGCGTAAAGTGGTGAAAAACGATTTTCTGTCCATATAGACTGATTAACACCGAATGTCAGAAAAAACAGTGCCAGATGGGTTGTTATCTTTTCACAGACTGTTAATACCGAGTCGTTCAAGCAGTTCGGTAATGCCCTCGGTTGCTTTTTTCTCGATAAGGTGCAGGTTGGTCATGCGGGTTACTGACGGTATCGTTTTATCTATAATATATTTCGGAACATGGGCCGGGACAAAATCCAGCAGCCCGGCAGCCGGATAAACAGCCAGGGAAGTGCCGATGACCACGAAAATATCTGCCTGCCGGGCTAAAGCGGCGGCTTCGGCGATGAGCGGCACGGGTTCTTCGAACCAAACGATATGCGGTCGCAGTTGCGCGCCGTCTTCTGCTTTGTCGCCCGGATTTATATCGCCCTGAATCGGATAAACCAGGGTTTCATCTTCTTCACTGCGCATTTTAAAGATTTCACCATGCAGATGGAGGATATTGGTGCTGCCGCCCCGCTCGTGCAGGTCGTCGATGTTTTGGGTAATGATGCTGACGTCAAACTTTTTTTCGAGTTGCGCCAGTCCGCGGTGTGCAGCATTGGGTTGTGCGTCGGCCACATTGCGTCTTCTTTCGTTGTAAAAGTCGAGCACCATTTGTGGATTTCTGCGCCAGGCGCCGGGCGTTGCCACATCGTAAACATTGTACCCTTCCCACAAACCATCCGTATCCCGAAAAGTTTTCAATCCGCTTTCAGCGCTGATACCTGCTCCGGAGAGCACAACAAGTTTTTGTTTCATGATAACTCAAAAGTAAAAAATCAAAATGCAAAAAAGCGAATCCGGCAAGTAGTGTTTTTGCGGTAAGATTTACGTGAATGGTCAATCGTCAATGAGTCAATCAGTGAATAAGTGAATATCGCCTGCCTTACTTATTACTTAATACTTACAACTTATAACTTTTCCAACGGGTTACCTTTTTCAACGCCGGGTATATATAGCTGTAGCCGGTTACTTCGTTTCATCCGCTGAACAACCCGGAAAGAAGAATGACGTGCAGTGATAAAATTTACTGACCAATCATTTATGAAATCTTTCTGTTCCTGCATCTATTAATCACTGATAAAGTAAGTATAGCCATGAACATTTATCACCAACTGCGTGCAGTACGGGTGTTGATTCCCGTGCTGTGCCTGGTGGCTTACGGTTGCAACAACAAGCCATCCTCAACATCAAACACACAGTACAAAACCCGGGAAGATGCGCTTCTGCAAAGTCCCGTTGCAGGTGAGCCTGTAACCGATGAAGCGAAGTCGTTGACACTTGATAAAGATGACGGCCTCTTTGAGGGCGAAGGGTATGCCCGCATCGAAGAAAACAGTTTTCTGTCTGCGCGGCAAGAGCCGTTATCAACCTTTGCAGCAGACGTAGACCGCGCTTCTTACAGCAACGTGCGCCGTTTTCTTGAATCCGGCAACATGCCGCCGGCCGGTGCCGTACGCATCGAAGAACTCGTCAATTATTTTGATTACAATTATCCCGAACCAACCGGTGAACATCCCGTTGCCATTCATACCGAATTGGCCGATTGTCCCTGGAATGCATCGCATCGTTTACTCAAAGTAGGAATACAGGGACGCAGAATCCCCACCACCGATCTGCCGCCGTCCAATCTTGTTTTTCTGGTCGATGTTTCAGGCTCTATGGATGAACCGAACAAACTTCCCCTTGTACAAGCCTCCCTCCATTTACTGACCGATCAGCTGCGTTCCGCAGACAGAGTAGCCATCGTTACCTATGCCGGTAACGCCGGTGTGGTATTGCCCGCAACGTCTGGTAACAACAAACAACAGATACACAATGCCATCGACCGGCTCAATGCCGGTGGTTCTACGGCAGGTGGCGAAGGCATCGAACTCGCTTATAAAATTGCCCGGCAACAGTTTATGAAAGAGGGTAACAACCGGGTGATCATTGCCACCGATGGTGATTTCAATGTAGGCGTTTCCAGCGAAGATGAATTGGTACGCCTCATCGAACACGAACGCAAAAGCGGTGTGTATCTGTCCGTGCTTGGTTTTGGCACAGGCAATTACCAGGACAGTAAAATGCAGGAACTGGCCGACAAGGGAAATGGCAATCATGCTTACATCGATCAGCTCAGTGAAGCGCGTAAATTACTGGTAAGCGAATTTGCCGGTACGCTATTCACCATTGCAAAAGATGTGAAGATCCAGGTAGAATTCAATCCTGCCGGTGTACAGAGCTACCGGCTCATCGGTTATGAAAACCGCAGGATGGCCGCTTCTGATTTTCGCAATGACGAAAAAGATGCGGGAGAGATTGGCAGCGGTCATACGGTTACGGCGCTGTATGAAATTATTCCGGTTGGTGTAAAAAATGATTTCCTCCAAGGCAGTGATTCGCTTCGTTATCAGCAAAGCAGTAGCGGGGCTCGCTTTGCCGGCGAATTACTGACAGTGAAGGTGCGTTATAAAAATCCGTCGGAAGAAAAGGCAAAAGAACTGAGTCGGGTTGTTTATAACGATCCGCTCAACTGGCAGCAAAGTTCCGATCATTTCCGTTTTGCCGCTGCGGTTGCCGAGTTTGGATTGCTGCTACGCGAATCTCCTTATCGCCAGCAGGCAAACTGGCCACAGGTATTATCATTGGCCCGTGGCGCGAAAGGAGCCGATCCGGAAGGTTTTCGTGCCGGGTTCATTGATCTCGTGCAGGCGGTGCCCGCTTTATCGAAAAGGTAGAAAGCCGTCCTGACTACCAGATTATACGCTTCAGGCTTTAGCTAAAACAGCCATGGTTCGTGTGGACACGAACCATGGCTGTTTATTTACTACTCCTCATTTACAATTAACTTATTACTTACCGCTGGCGAGTTCCATCACAATCTCCCACTCCTCCTCCGTTACCGGCTGAACAGATAATCTGCCGAGACGCACGAGTGCCATGTTGGCAAGACGTTTATCTGCTTTTATGGTGGCAAGTGAAACAGGGTGTTTCAATTTTTTATACGGTGCAAAATCAACGGCCGACCATGTTTCTTCAGTAGATGTAGGGTCCTGGTAGGCTTCTTTTACCACTTTGGCAATACCAACGATTTCCGTTCCTTCATTGCTGTGATAGAAAAAAGCAAGATCACCTTTCTTCATCGCACGCAGGTTATTCCGCGCGGCATAATTGCGCACGCCATCCCAAAAAGTTCTTCCGTCTTTTTCAAATTGTTCCCAACTGTACTTGAACGGTTCTGATTTGATGAGCCAATGTGCCATACGATAAAAGGTAATTTGCGGATTTAAAAATTGAATCAATTTATAAAAATAAAAAATCGCCGGATAAAAAACCAAACGATTCTGTTTCGCCGTAATTGATGCAGTAAACTGGTTTCAAAAAACCATTCCAAAAAAATAACAGTTATGAAAAAGTTCAGAACACTTATGCTGGCAGCCGCTTCACTGCTGATGCTGCACACAGCTAATGCCCAGAAAGAAAAAACAGTTGAAGTAGGTGGTGCGCCCATGTACCCTTCTAAAAACATTGTGCAGAATGCCGTTAATTCCAAAGACCATACTACACTCGTAGCGGCAGTAAAAGCTGCGGGTCTGGTTGAAACACTCCAGGGTCCCGGTCCTTTCACCGTATTTGCACCCACCAACGCTGCATTCGACCTCCTGCCAGCAGGTACTGTTGAGGCGCTGGTGAAGCCTGAAAACAAAGAGAAACTGACCGGTATCCTTACCTATCATGTAGTAGCCGGCAAACTCGACTCAAAAACACTGGAAAAATGGGCAGCCAAAAATAACGGTACAGCCGAATTGAAAACGGTTGCCGGCGGCAAACTTTGGGTAATGAAAAAAGACGGAAAATGGTGGGTAAAAGATGAAAAAGGTGGCGTGGCAGAGATCACCATACCCAATGTGTATCAGAGCAATGGCGTGATCCACGTGATCGACCATGTGCTGATGCCATAATTTTTTTACCAAAAGGAAAACCGACTACAATCCGGTTACGTAGATAGTTAAAGAGGACGTTTTTAATTCATACCCCTGAAAACCGTAACCCGGAAAACACCTGTCCAATAAACGAGTTTCCATTTAGGGCAAACCAGGCCGGTGCTCCGCAAGGACGCCGGCCCTTTTTTAATGTGAAAATGTGTAGATGTGCCACGCCTTCGGCGTGGTTAATGTGAAAATGAAATCCACTTGTTCTTTCGTTTTCACATTTCCACATTTCCACATTTCGCCTCCGGCGAATTACCAGCCACTCGCCAGCACATCCGCCAGGTGCATGGCTTTCAGGTCGTAGCCTTTGTTTTTAATATAGCCATCGAGGTGCATGAGGCACGACATATCCGTAGAGATGAGATAACGCGCGTCTGTGGCCATGGCATTCTCCACTTTCTGCTCTCCCATACCCACAGAGATGGCTTCAAATTTCACAGCAAATGTGCCACCGAAACCACAACAGGTTTCCACATCATTCATTTCTGTAATTTCCAGTCCTTTTACTTTTGACAGCAACTGGCGTGGTTCGGTTTTGATACGGCATTCACGCAGCCCGGCACAGCTATCATGATACGTGGCTTTACCTGGCAACGAGGCCCCTACGTCTTCTACCTTCAGCACCTTGATCATGAATTCGGAGAATTCAAAAAGACGGTTGCCAAGGTCTTTCACCTGGTTGTGTAAAGAAGAGTTATCAAAGAGTTTAGTGTAGTAATTGCGCACAAAGCCTACGCAACTTGCACTAGGCGCCACGATGTAATCGGTGCCGCTGAAGTCTTTTAAAAACTTGGTACAAACACTGCGCGATTCGTCCCAGAAACCGGCATTGAAAGCCGGCTGGCCGCAACAGGTCTGGTTGGCATTATAACTTACGGTGCAGCCGGCTTTCTCCAGCACTTTCACCATATTAAAAGCTGTTTCGGGAAAAAGCTGGTCCACGAAACAGGGAATAAAAATTTGTACGTTCATAAAACCGTCTTGCGGAATTTAGCAATGCTGTTGATCCACTCAGAAAGGCAGTTGTCCCGTCAATCCAATCATCTTGATTGCGGTGATAGCTGCTTCTTCACCCTTGTGGCCGTGGATGCCACCGGTTCTTTCATGTGCCTGTTGCTCATTTTCAACCGTCAGCACGCCAAAGATCACGGGTACCGGCAAGGTAAGGTTTAATTGGAGAACACCATCCGTTACTGCCCTGCACACGTATTCGAAGTGGGGCGTATCGCCACGGATAACGGTGCCCAGCGTAATGAAAGCATCGGGCTTTTTGCCGATGTCGGCACTATCCCATATTTTCTTTACTGCGAAAGGAATTTCAACGGCTCCCGGCACACTCACGCGGATGATTTGCGCCACGCCATTGGCCTGAAGCACACGTATCGCGCCCTTTTCCAGTTCGTCTACGATGGCCGCGTTCCATTCGGTTTTAACCAAAACGACACAGGCATCCTTTTTCAGAATGCCTGCATCGAGATGTAATAATTTACTGTTAGCTACATCTGCCATGGTCTCGTCTTATTGTTTTAGCGAAGCCTGAACGGATTATTCGGCGTCGTACACACCCAGTTGTGCCAGGTAAGTATCAACCGTATAACCGGCGGGCGTACGCGGGTATTTTGTCTTCAGTTCCTTGTACAGTTCGATGGCCTGCTCCGGCTTGTTGAGTACGCGCTGAGCCAGGTAAGCAGCGCTGAACAACGCATCGGATGCGCTGAATGCATCGCCGTCGAATTCGCGGGCCGCTTTTTTGTAATAGTCAAATGCTTCTGCAGCACTGCCTTTATCGCCATAAGCATCACCGAGCAGTTTGTATGCACGGGCCTGCACCTGTTTTGAATCGCTATCGAAGTCTTTCAGGTATTTGATCGCTTTATCGTTGTCCTTGAGCTTAACGTAGGCGCTGCCAGCCATGAATTTGGCGAGGTTAGCGGCTTTGGTACCGTCGTAACGGGAGATCACTTTCAAGAGACCCATGTTGGCACCATCGCCATTCAGGGCCAGGTTCAGCGAATCCATGCGCCAGTACTCTTCAGCTTTGAACATTTTCTGGGCAGCTTCCTGCTCTTTTGGTTTCTTAACAAATTGCTGGTAAGCAAACCATCCGCCACCCAGCAGCACTACGGCCACGAATACGATGGAAATTACCTTACTGTTTCGCTGCCAAAAATCTTTGGCCTTGGCAATTGCAACCTCGCCACTGTCCACACCCTGCACGTTTTTCTTGTCTGACATTTTTGTTTTGGTTAGTTAATGATGACTGAATGCGTATCCGCTTCCGCGGTCCTTCTTCCTGATTGATTAGTCGGTGATGAAGGGATAGTTTTGGTCTACGTAAATATCTTTCAATACTTCGCTGTCGTCCGGCCAGGGGCTTTCTTCAGCAAATTTCACGGAGTTGTTCACCACGGCGTCGATGCGTTCATCGATCACTTTCAGGTCTTCCTGCGTAGCGAAATTATTTTCCAGGATCGTGTGCATTACCTGCGCGATCGGATCTTTGGAACGGTATTCTTCTACTTCTTCTTTGGTACGGTATTTCTGCGGGTCGCTGATGGAGTGACCTTTGTAACGGTACGTTTTGATCTCGATCAGGGTTGGTCCGCCACCTTCGCGTGCTCTTTTCACTGCACGGCTGATGCCTTCGTGTACAGTTTCGGCGCTCATGCCGTCAAACATATCCGCCGGCATTTCGTATGCATCGGCCAGTTTGTAAATATCGGTTACGTTGGACGTACGCTCTACCGAGGTACCCATCGCGTAGTTGTTGTTTTCGCAGATGTAGATCACCGGCAACTTCCACAGCATCGCCAGGTTGAAGGATTCGTGCAGGATACCCTGACGGGCAGCGCCATCACCAAAATAACACAGCACCACATTGTCGGTACCGCGGTATTTTTCGGCAAATGCCAGCCCGGTACCCGTACCGATCTGCGCGCCTACGATACCATGACCACCGTAAAAGTTCTCTTTTTTGCCAAAAAAGTGCATGCTGCCGCCTTTTCCCTTGGCACAACCTGTAGCCTTGCCGTACAGTTCAGCCATACAGCTATCGGCAGAGATTCCCTTCGCCAGCGCCAGTCCGTGGTCGCGGTAAGCGGTAATGAACAGGTCTTCTGCACGTGTAGCGGTCATACAACCCGCAGCGATGGCTTCCTGGCCTACATAGGCGTGGAAAAAGCCACGGATCTTGCCTTCCATTTTATATTTTTCTTCGGCCATCAGTTCAAACTGACGGATCAACTGCATTAGCTCGTACCAGTACAGGTAGGTCTCTTTAGAAAATTTTGTGGCCACCGGCGTTGAATTTTGTGGGTTTAACCGTTTTAAACGGGAGGCAAAAATAAGGGAAAGAATGGAATTATCCACCCAAATCGGTCCTGCCCTTTCCCGGCGGGCTAACCGGCTGGCCATGCAGCAGTTGGACGGTTTTGCGGCAGGTCGCTTATCTTGCAGTCCCATGCTGTTTTTCCGGGCTATATCACTCCTTCAATTTAAGAACTATACCAACCGTGCTTTCGAGTTCAACGAGGCGGTCACTGGTATTTGCGGCAACAATGGCCAGGGGAAAACCAACCTGCTGGATGCCCTGCACTATCTCTGTTTTACCAAAAGCTATTTTTCCCGCACCGACGGCCATGCCGTACAGGAAGGCCAGAAAGGCTTCCGGATCGAAGGAAGGGTGAGTTTAAACGAAAAACAGGAAAAAGCCGTGTGCGTGCTACGCGAAACCGGCAAAAAGGAGTTTTCGGTCAACGATCAGCCTTATGATAAGTTTTCCCACCATATCGGCCGTTACCCCTGCGTGATCATTGCGCCGGATGATGCCGTGCTGGTAACCGGTGGCAGCGAGGAACGCCGCAAATTCATCGATTCGCTGTTGTCGCAGGCCGATGCCACCTACCTGCAGCATCTGATCAGCTATACCAAAATCCTGCAGCAACGCAACTCGCTGCTCAAGTCCTTCGCCGAAACGGGTCAGCGGAATTTTGCCCTGCTCGATGTGCTGGACGAGCAACTCCTGCAGCCGGGACAATATATTTTTGAAAAAAGAAAGGATTTCCTGATCTCGTTCCTGCCGGCGGTAAGGCATACTTACCATGAAATCGCACAACAACCGGAAGACCTCCGGCTCGTTTATGAAAGCCAGTTGCTGGAAAATAACCTGGCCAAATGCCTGCAGGCTTCCCGCCAGAAAGATCTTTATGCTGCACGTACCACGGCCGGACCACATCGCGACGAGCTGGAAATAAGCCTCGGCGCACAGCCCTTCAAACAGATCGCTTCACAGGGTCAGCGCAAAAGCCTCCTGTTTGCGCTCAAGCTGACGGAAATGGATGTGCTCAAAGAGGAAAAAGGCTTCCCTCCGCTCCTCCTGCTTGATGATGTATTTGAAAAACTTGATGAGTCCCGGATCAGCAACCTGCTGCAACGTGTTTGCCGCGATAATGCGGGACAGGTTTTTATTACGGACACCAACGAGGAACGGTTAAAAAAACACCTCGACGACCTCGCCATTGCCCACCAGATCATCACCCTGCGTTAACGTACCACTCCTCGGCCCAATTCTACAGTGAATTGCGCACCGGAGCGATAGATCGCCGGCTCATCCAATCCGAGCGACTGCTGACGAAAACGGTCCGAATGCAATTTAACATCGCTGCCATCAACAGCCTGCACCCGAAGGATCACAAAACCGATCAGGGCTTTCTTGCGTTTGCCCGAAGGCACCACGTCTACAATTTTACCGGTTACCATAGCACCCTTGCGGATGATGACACGGTGATCAACCACCACTTCTTCGGCTGTATATAATTTAACGGGCTTGCCGTCGCGCTCCCTGAGTTCTGAGGTAAGCTCTTCTGCGAGTACCACGCGTAAGGAGCGGCCCGCGGGAATTTTCACGGGTGCATTGTTGGCAGGGCGTTCCGGCTCAGGTGCCGGAGCCGGGGTTTCATTTTTTGAATCGTCAGGCGGCTGCTTTTTATCTTTTTCCCTGACCGGCTTCTCCGGCGTTTTGCCTTTGTTACCGGAGCCTCCGCCAGTATTATCATTTAACACCGGAACAAAAACCGGTATGTCTTGTTTTCTTCCTCCGTTATCATTTTGCACAGGTGGATCCTCTTGATTAAACGTCAATGAACGCGTTGAATCCTTTTGTACCGGTTTCTCTGTTTGGCCATCTGTTAAAGGAGATGGCGATTGAAAGTTTTGGTACATGCAATTGCCCGTTACCAATACCAGGCATACCAGCACCACGATAGCAAGTAAGCGAACAGATTTATCCTGCAAAAATGCCGGCCAGCTTAAAGCCGGTACAGTTCCCATTTTTGGTAATGACAGTTTTAAAGCCGGTAGTTTAAATACAGATTTGGCCGGGGAAAAGGTGCGCGTGGCTCCCGCATCTGTTGTAGTAAGCTGATCACTGCCGATAGCCTGCAACAAATAATGATCGGGGATCAATGCGGTATTCAGTGCTTCCTTCAAAGCGGTTTGAAGTGCCGCCACATCGGCATAACGTTTTTGTGGTTGCCGCTCCAATGCTGTTAGCACCACTTTGCGGAGCGCGGCGGGAACATGTTCCAGGTCGGCAGGCCACGCGGCTTTTTCTTCGAGCTTGCGTTTCATCAGGTCATAATCCGTATCGGCGCGGAACGGCGTATGACCGGTGAGCAATTCATATAAAATATTACCTGCAGCATAAATATCGGTGAGCTCATCGCCTTCCTTTCCCTGGATTTGTTCGGGTGCCATGTACTCCAATGTACCAACAGATTTTCCATATTGCGTCAACCGTTGTGAATCCCGGATGCGTGCGATGCCGAAGTCCATGATCTTTACTTCGCCATCGCCGGAGATCATAACGTTGGCTGGTTTGAGATCGCGGTGAATAATGCCGCGGCGGTGTGCATGGCCGAGACCTTGCAGCAACTGGATTAAAATGCTCACGGCCAACGCTGGCGAAAGGCGGCCTTTATATTTCACCCATTCTTCCAATGTTTTTCCTTCCACATATTCCATCACCATCCAGTAAGTGTCCTGGCGTGGAATGAAGGCATATAAATGGGTGATGTTGGGATGATTGAGTCTCGCCAGCGCGAGCGCTTCCTGTTGAAAACGGCTCTCGGGAGATTCTGCTTCAGATGACACCGTACGCAGCAATGACTTGATGGCTACTCTTCGTAAAAGCAGCCGGTCTTCGGCCAGGTACACAGTGCCCATTCCACCTTCTCCGATTTTGTGCAGGATCGTATATTGATCACTCAGTTGTTGGCTCATACATTACCGTTTGTTCACGCGTTACCGCCTCGGGCCGGTAAGTTGCGATATCAATAATGATTGCAGTAAAATTGTCCTGCGCGCGGCGTTGCATACATAATGCGCGCAACGTATCCAGTGCAAAGACAGGATCCGTCATTTGAAGCAGTTGCCCGATTTCATCTGGTGTAACGGCATCGTACACACCGTCCGAGCAGAGGAAGCAACGGTCACCTAAACGCAGCGATACCGGTTCTTTGCTCACTTCGGGCTTCACAGCCGCTACTGTTCCGAGTGCCTGCAGCAATACATTTTTTTGTGGATGATGGATCGCTGCTGCTGCGGTGATCGTCCCTTCATCTACAAGCTGGTTCACCAGGGTATGATCAGTGGTAAGCTGAACCGTTTTTAGTTTATTATAATAGTAGAGCCGGCTGTCACCTACGTGTGCAAAATGCAATTGTTCATCGGTGATCATTGCCATCACGGCCGTAGTGCCCATACCGTTCAGCGCAGGATCTTTGGCGGCGGCATCGTGAATACGCTGGTGTATTTCCTGTATAAGCCTGCTCAACAGCGCCGGCGGTTTCATCTGTTTGTAATGGCGTACTGTAAATTCTTTTGCGGTATCGCAGGCGATGGCGCTGGCTACTTCTCCGGCCTGGTGTCCGCCCATGCCGTCGGCCACCATGGCAAATACGGCACGTGTATGTTTGTCGGGATAAAAAAACACCAGGTTGTCTTCGTTGCCGGTTCTTACCGGTCCTGTCTCGGAGAGCGTATACACGCGGCAGGCCGTTGTTTGTTCCGCAGGCGGAATAACAGGATCCGTTTGTTTTTTTTGCCAGGGAAAACGCATAATGGTAGTTGTAAGAAGGGGGAAATTCATGATACGACTGCCTGTCCGCGGCCCCGGATACCGGGGCCTGCGGGGCAGCGCCCGTCAAAAAAAGCTAGTTGAAAACGGGCAATTCTTTTTTAGCGGATCACTTCATCGCGACCCATCAGTTCCATCGCGTATTTAATAGGAATGGAATACGACATCTTATCGCTTCCGGCGGAGTAAATACCGATCACATTTCCTTTATTGTCGTACATCGGTCCGCCGCTATTTCCGGGACCTGTTGAGTTGATCGTAAGCTGATAGTAATCGCCCATCACACTCATATAACCATCGACTTTATCGGTAGCGGCACGCCCTTTCACCAATCGTCCGATGATGCCGGTGCTGACGGTTGGAACGGGTACTTTAACGATGTTGGGATTTTTGTTAAATGCATCCTGGGACCGCGTGGCCACGAATTGATCGGGCGACATGCCGGGATAACCCATCACCGTTACTTCGCTGCCCGATTCGATTTCATCGTAATTGTTCAGCAACTGCACAGGTGTCAATTCTTCCACCATATCGATCTTCACCAGGGCCACATCGTGTACATTGGAAATACGTGTTACTTTTCCGGGTGTACGCAATGAATTGTTGGCAAATGTTACGTCGAGGTAAGAAAGATCACCGGCGATAACCGTAACGCCTGATTCGATATTCTGACGGTTGTAGTTACCCGCTTCAACAGGCACCCAATCGCGCACGTCGTTAGGACCTACCATTACACCTTCCACGGGACCGAGCTGTCCTTTCTGATTATAAGCCAGCAATACACCAGGAAAATCAGCATCGGAGAAATGATAAGAGGTGAGCCAGGGTGAGGCCACGTGACGATTGGTAGCAATATAACCACGATCATCGACCACGAAGCCGCTGCCCGTTCCATAACCACCGATAGGTTGGATCATGGCACCCGCGGGTTCGTTGCCTTTGGTGCAGAGATATGGCTCTACGGCACCGGCACCATTGCGGATATACGCCGCATAATATTGGGTAACACCGCGTTCTTTCATAGGCAGCTTCACATGATAGAGTTGTTCGCCGGTGCTGGTCAATTGCAATTTCCATCCCACTTCGATGAAGACCACTTTCTTTTCGTTGGCCTTTACGATATCGGCAGGTGTGAGTCCGCGTTTGGTGCTGTCACCTTTGACGATTACTGTTTCGTGGTATTCTTTTTTAGGTTTATTGGAATAAATGATCCAACCGCCGGTACTTACAAGGATGAGCAGCGCCACAACAGTGATCAGTAAACGCTTGCGGCTTTTTTTCTCCGATTGTTTAACGATGTGTTGCATCGTTTGTTTGCCGATACCTTCTTTGATGGGCACGGCTTTGGCGCTGGTGTCGTGCACTTTGGTCTGGGCGGCGGGTGTGTCCACTACACGTGTTTGTTTGATATGCGAAGCAGGGCGTGGATCGAGGTCAAACTCCATGGAGGGGCCGTCTTTACCGAGACGGATTACATCGTTGGCATAGAGCACTGTTTTTTCGGTAATGGCTTTGCCATTGACAAACGTACCGTTCTTGCTTTGCAGATCGGTGATCTCATAGGTATCGGGTAGTAAGGGGTTGACGCGGATGCGGCAATGTTCGCGGCTGATGCTGTCGGCCGAGAGGTCGAAAGCGATCTGGTTGGTTTGCCCGCGACCGATCCGGATTTCCAGATCCGGAGAGGCACTGAATTTGTCTACCTGACCAGACCTGGTTCCGTCGATGTGGCGGATCAGGATGGTAGTAATGGTTGAATTGCTCATGTTACTTTTTTTGACGTTAGGAATAAAAACAGCCTGTGGCCGGGTGTATTTCACGGGGGCGTTCCGGAGGGAAGGATTTATGATGCAATATTATCCTACGTCAAAAAAAGAACATATACATAGTTTGTAGTAGCCTCGGTAGCGCAATAAGTGAATAAGTCAATAAGGCAATGGCAACCTATCGGAGTTCATTGCGCCTTTGCGTGAAAGTAGTAGGGTTCACGCAAAGGCGCAATGCTTATTGACTTATTCACTTATTGACTTATTCACTTATTGACCGATTGCCGGCATTTGGCTCAGGGGACTATACTCCTCAAGGTCTCTCTCACTTTCAGGCAGGTTGGCGCCGTAACAAAACCACTGCCGGCGGGCAGCAGGGTGAAGATAAAACCGGTGATCTTTTTACCGCGATTGACCCAGGGATGGCTGCCAAAAGCGCCGGGACTGCTGTTTTCAATCAACACATCAGCGGAGGTGGTCACATCGCGCCAGTTGCCAATGCCGTAGATGCCACCGGTGGTAAAATAGCTGACCGGATAAGGCGTGTTCTGGATGGTGACACCGGTGGTATAACTTTTTTCCATGGCCAATACCGAAGCCTCGCTGAGCACGCGGGTGCCCGTACTGGTGAGCCCTTTGCGCATCAGCATGTCGAGGAAACTTATATAATCATTCGGCGTACTACGGGCACCACCGGCAATGATGGGGTTGGTGGTAAGACCAAAATCGGTATTGGTCATGCCGCAGGGCGTATATATTTTTTCCTGGATCAATGTATTCCAGCTTTTACCGCTGGCCACCTCGCAGATGCGGCCCGCCACCTGCATGCTCACGCCACCGTAATTAAATTTCGTACCGGGTACGTTGATCAGTGGAACATTTTTAGCAATCGAATCGACTGCTTTTGCCAGCGTGAGTGTCTGATCGGATTCATAACCCTGTGCGGAATTGCCGGGGAATCCTGAGGTATGGGAAAATAGTTGCGCCAGCGTTATTTTACCTTTGCCATAGGTGGTAAAGACAGGCAGGTACTTGCCAACCGTATCTTCCAGTTTTAAAGCCCCCTGATCCACGAGCGACATCAACACGGCACCAGACAACCATTTGGAACAGGACGCAATCAGCGCACGGGTATTGCCGTTGTAACCACCCCACCCTTTCGCATACACCTCCCGGCCTTCTACATGAATCACGGCATAACAACGCCCGTCGAATACCGTGGTCATGGAATCAGTCAGGATCCTGTCTACAGAAGAATAATCCAGCGTCGTAGGATCAACAGGCTCGGATCCGGGATCATTGGGTTGACAGGCGGTAAAGGCCAGCAGGACAGTAAAAGTTAGCAGTGCGGTCAGCGGGGCGTGTTTTTTTAGCATAATCAATAGACGGTCAACAGGTGGAAATGTTTAATGCAAAGATAGAAAACCCTTCGGGGAACATCAGGGAACGATTTTGACAGGAAGCTGCTTCAAGGCACCACTGGTACTCAAAGTCCTGGTTTGCGTATACACCACACCTGTTCGGAAGATTTTAAAACCTGACATTCCGACATCACGCCACCGTTGGTCTCCTGACCAACGGACCTGCCCATCCCTGAGTTAGGTACGAAGTTGACCTTACCTAACAAAGAAACCTGACGCTTGCTTGTTGGTCGGGAGACCAACAAGGGGCGCTAACTTATACCTCACACGCCATTACGTTTAAAATGAAAAGCGACTCTCAGGCATAAACGTTCCGAACAGGTGTGGTGTATACGCAAACCAAGGTTTTGAGCGCATTTCACGCGCCCAGCTTCTTCAACGCTTTTTCAATATCAGTACTGCCGGTTAGTATTTTTTTAAACAGATCACCTTTTTTCTTCAGCCTGGCGGGCATATTCTGAATAGTGAACTGCGACGGAGATAGTTTGTGCGTCACTTCTTTCCATTCCAGCGCCGCAGAGACCGTTGCGCCGGGCTTGGGGCGGAGACTGTATACTGATGCCAGGGTCTGACCGCTGCGGTTCTGCAGGTAGTCGATATAAATACGCGGGCCGCGTTTTTTCAGGGAACGTTCCAGTGTGGTATTGTCAGGCATCTGCTCACTTACCAGTGAAGCAATGATATGGGCAAAGTCTTTCACCGTTTCGTAAACATATTTATTTTTCAACGGAACATACACGTGCAAGCCCGATGCACCGGAGGTTTTGCATATCGACTGCACACCTGCTTTTTCCAGCACGCTTCGTGTCGTAAGCGCCACATCGACCACTTCGGTAAAATCATTTTTATCCGACGGATCAATATCGATTACCAGCCAGGTCGGTTTATCCGGCGCATTCATGGTGCTGTTCCAGGGATTGATTTCGATGCAACCGAGATTAGCGAGGTACAATAAGGTAGATACATTATTGCACACGATGTAGTCGATCGTTTTCTGACTGCTTTCACTTTCCACCGGGAAAACAGTTACGTAATCCGGCGCATTTTCTCCGGCATCCTTGTGAAAAAATCCTTCGTCGCGGATGCCATTGGGATTGCGCTTGAGCGACAAAGGCCGGTTCTTCAAATGCGGCAGGATGAAAGGAGCCATTTTTTCATAATAATCTACCACATCGCCTTTCGTATAGCCTTCATCGGGCCAGAATATTTTGTGGGCATTGGTAATGATTACCTTGTTTTTACCCCTCCCGCGCGATTCTTCGCGCGGTGTGTCGAGTTGTTCTTCCACGGCCTCTTCATTTATGGCTGAAACTTTTTTGTCATCCCGCAGGCGGAGGAAAACAGGATGACGGAATATATGGTCACGCGTAATTTCCCCGTAAGCCACATCGGCAACCAGCTTTGGCTGAAGCCAGGTGACAGCACCATTCGCGGGAATTTTTTCTTTGAAAGGAGATTCGTCCGTTTCCAACGGTTTCATTTTCTTTTTCAGTTCACCCAGCAACTCATCTGAAAAACCAGTTCCTACATGTCCGCGGTACTGCCATCCCCTGCCCTTTTTATTGGCCAGGATCAACGAACCGAAATGATGCCGTCCACCTTTGGGGGCGGTGTAGCCTGCTATCACAACCTCGGTGCTTTGCACATTTTTCAACTTCAACCATTCCTTACTTCTCCGGCCGGTTGTATAAGTGCTGTCTGCTTTTTTGGCAATAATGCCTTCAAGTCCCTGCTCTCTCGCTGTTGCCAAAAAAGCAATCCCTTCCCCTTTGATATGATCGCAGTAGCGAACGGTTTTCTGACGCGATAATAATTTTTTAAGTAATGCTTTCCGATCAGTCAGTGGCCAATCTTTCAGGTCCTTTCCGTCGAGGGATAATAAATCAAATACGTAATAGATCAATGGGTAATTGAGGTGGTTCTCGTAGTGCTGCAGCTTTTGAAAATCGGGAAGATTTTTTTCATTCAACAATACTACTTCGCCGTCCAGCACCGCTTTGTGTTTTATTTTTTGCAAAGCCTGGTAGACCACCGGAAAACGATCTTTGAAGTCAACGCCATTGCGCGAGTAGAATTTTGGCTCGTCAGTACCTGTTTCCGCCACCGCCCGGTAGCCATCCCATTTCACTTCGAAGAACCAGTCTTTATCATCGAAAGGTGTTTTCTCCAGGGTGGCCAGCATCGGCTTAATATATTTAGTCATTTTTTTCGCGCGGCCATGCCGTATGGATGCAACGGTTTTGTGTGACTGACCTGTTGTTCCTTTTTCTTCTTCCGCATCATAAATGGCATTGACGGCGTAATCGTCGCGATGTTTGATGAGCAACCAGTTTTTATCGTCAGCTTTGAGCCGCACCAATACAAATTCTCCTTTGAGTTTGTTACCGGTCAGCCGCACTTTGAGTTCTCCTTTTTTTAAAGCCTGCAAGGCCGCCCGCTCAGTAATCACTTCGTGCCGCGCATTTACCGGTTCATAGGTGCCTTTATCCCAGATACCTACTTTGCCCGCACCGTAATTTCCTTCGGGAATGGTTCCCTTAAACGTTATATAGTCCACCGGATGATCTTCTACCATCACGGCCAATCTTTTTTGTGAAGGGTTGAGCGACGGACCTTTGGGTACAGCCCAGCTTTTCAGCACGCCATCCATTTCCAACCGGAAATCGTAATGCAACCGCGTGGCCTCATGGCGCTGCACAACGAAACGCAGTTTACCTGTGCTGCTTTTTTTCTTTTTGCCGGCGGGTTCTTTGGTTTGTTTGAAGTCGCGCTTCTTGTTGTAGGTACTGATACTCATGATGCTTTTCTTTTACCGGAGGAAAGACTGGCTTTCAATTGATCCATAAGATCGCTTGCTTTGGAGTGCACCACTTTCATCGGTTTGTACGGTTTCGCCTTCGCTCCTTTGGCTTTCGATTTGATGATCTTCAATAATTTATCTGTATAATCATCTTTGTATTTACCAATGTCGAATTTTTTGGTGAGTTTGTCGATGAGTTCGACAGCCATTTTTACTTCGGCGGGTTTTGCCTTTGTTTTGGGAATACTCAGTTCTTTGTCTTCACGCATTTCCTGTTCAAAACGGATGCGGTTGAGCATAAGCGCATTTCCCCTCACTTTGATGATGCAGATGTGTTCGCGGTTGTGCATTACAAACATGCCCACGCCGGCTTTACCGGTTTTGGCCAGTGCTTCTCTCAACAACGCATAGGCACGTGTGCCGGTTTTTTCCGGCTCGAGAAAATAAGGTTGTTCGAAATAGGTGCTGTCTATCTCTTTTTCATTGACGAAATTGAGGATTTCAATGTGTTTGGTTTTTTCCGGGCTGGCTCTTTCAAAATCCTGTTTGTCCAGCACTACATATTTTTCATTGATCAGGTAACCACGCACGATATTTTCCCATGCCACTTCCTTTCCGGTACGTTCGTTTACCCGTTTGAACTTGATATTTGCATGGTCTTTTTTATCCAACATATCCAGGTCCAGTGTACTTTCTTCCACAGCACTGTATAATTTAACCGGGATATTTACCAGGCCGAAGCCGATGGAACCTGTCCAGATAGCTCTCATAACGTATGCTTTTACCGGAAACAGGAGAAAAAGTATGCCAGAGTGACGGGATCAGGCCGTTTGCGTAAGTTCTTCGATGATCTCCATCACTGCTGCACCTTCCTGGCCGCTGCATGGATTGTCGCCTTCGCCTCTGAAGAAGGCTGATACGGCAGCTATCATCGGTTGTTGCACATGTGGCAACGGTTCAAATACAATCTTTTCCTCGTGATCGCCGATCCGCAACAAACAGGCCGGCTGGCCGAAGAAATTGAAGGAAATACTTCCCGCTGTTCCCATTATTTCACAGTGATCGATATCTGCTTCGGAAGGAGAACCGAATGTCCAGAGACCATCGGCAAGAATCTGCCCGTTGAAAAGCAGGTGCCCCGCCACAAGATCCGGTACCGGATACAGTTTTTGCTGGTTGAGTGCAGAGGAAGCCACTACGCGCGGGCGCCCGAAAAAAGAATAAAGAATATCGAGTTGATGCGGAGCCAGGTCGTGAAACAATCCTCCCCCCGAAACGGCCGGATCAACGCGCCATCCGGCATCTCCGGGAAAGTGTTTGTGAAGACGCAGGTTGACAGACCTCACATCACCGAGTTTATTTTCCTTCAAACATTTTTTCACATATTGATAAAGCGGTTGCTCGCGGCGGTAATGTGCCACGGATAATTTCACGCCTTGCTCTTGTGCCGCGGCGGCTATTCGGCGGGCCGCGACAGCAGTCAGCGCCATCGGTTTTTCCAGGTAAACAGGTTTGCCTGCGGCGATTGCCTGCAGGGCGTACTCTTCATGTGACGAGGGAGGTGTAGCGATATAGATGGCATTGACAACAGGATCGTTGATCAGTTGCGCAGCGTCTGCATACCATTGCGGTACGCCATGGCGTTTTGCATAATCAGCCGCAAGCGCAGCGTCGCGGCGCATGACGGCGTGCAACCGGCTGTGCGGTACTTTATTAAAAGCCGGACCACTTTTTACTTCCGTTACGTTTCCGCAACCGATAATCCCCCAATTCAGTTCATTCATACGGCAAAGATAGGCCGTTACAGGGCGTCGTGACCGTATCCATGATCGTGGTCTGCGTTCAGTGCGGTGCTGTTGGTAAATAATAACACGGCTTCGTCGGTTGCTTCAATGGTATGCGCCACACCGGGATGAAAAGTAACCAGGTTGCCTGACCGCAATTCCATATCCCCTTCCATGGTTCTGACACGCACTTTGCCTTCCAGCACCTGGATAGTAAATATGCCATCGACCTGGTTGTCGAAGAACGCTTTTTCGTGCAGGCATACCAGTACGATGCTGAGATGGTCTGTTTTAAAAACAGTAATCCCGTTGCGGTCATTCTTTTGCCAGGCTTCTTCTTCTCTTAATTGATTAATGCGTGTGCCGATATCGGTAAACACGAATGGCGCGTCTATTACGCGGTCGCCTTCCGGGCGGTTATCGGTAGCTTCATTGCGTTTATATTCCATACCCTCAGTTTCTCTGACAGGTACAATAACCGTACTATTTTCGTGAAAATGGTGGAAATACCGCCGGTGAGGTTAATGCCGGCGCATAAATGAAATGATTTCGTCGTAGCAGGGATTGGATAAATTGAAAAACTGTGTAATCATCGCTACATGTTTTTTCTTTTTCAACACATGGTACTCCGGTTCATCGCCCTGGTTCTTAAGTGCCTTGATGAATTTATCGTTGCCTTCGGCTATAAAAGGAATGGTTTTTCCGCCCACATACACCATCATGGGTGGCATATCCTTGTGCAGTTGATAAATGGGAGAGCCTTTTTTCCATTCGCTTTGGTCGTGGGTAAAGGTTTTGTAGTATGTATGATTTTCCGGGAAACTATTGCCTTTGAGATAATCGTACATGTCCACACCCGCGGCATCGATGAGGATGGCACCGCGCACAGGATTTTTCATACCGAGTTCTGAAAAATATTGATCCTGTACGGCAATGAGTGCGGCCAGGTGTCCGCCTGCGGAATGGCCGCCGATATAAATTTTTTCGGGATCGCCACCATAGAGGCGGATATTGTCGCGTACCCATTTTATGGAGGAGGCCACTGCCCTCGCCATGTCCTCATAGTTGGCCTGTGGACTTAACGGATAATTAATGATGACGGCTACAACACCTTTGTTGGCAAAACCATTGCCGATAAAGGAATAAAGATCCCGTTTGCCGGAGTTCCAGATGCCACCATGGATAAAAAGAAAAACTTCTGAAAGGCCATTGCTTCCGCGCGGTGAAAAAACGTTGAGCTTCTGATCATGGACGCGGCCGGTCTGATCGGCTTTCATATAGGTGATGTCCTTGTCGGGCACCACATTCTTGAAAGTACAGGAACTGACTATTGCGGCGAGAAGCACGGGCACGGTTAAGAATCGGAACATATAGTTTTTCATCATTGAAAGCAGGCTTTAAGCATAAGACAACGTTGATTGATCTTACCCCTCATTTTTCTAAAATAAGCAAAAAAAACGCCAGTTGCGTAACCGCTCCTCCAAAACACCGATCTTTGCAGCCGCTTACGGTCAAATTAACTACGAAAAAACGGGGCCGGGAAGAAACGAGGAGGCTATTATGAATCTGTCACTGCCTTACCAGGCCAAGAAAACACTGCAATTATCCCTGCCAATCATATTCGGAGAGCTGGCCCAGATGGCGCTGCACCTGATCGATACAGCCATGGTGGGCGCACTCGGTTACAAATACCTGGCTTCGGCGGCCCTGGTGATTGCGGTCATGAATATCCCTTTTGTAATCGGCATCGGCATTACGATGTCGGTATCGCAACTGGTATCGATGGCGCACGGCCAGCGCGACGGACAGAAAGTATCGCATTATTTCTATAACGGCTTCTGGCTTTGTGCCGCAGCGGCACTGGTCATTTCGCTCAGCCTGGTGCTGGGAAAAAATATCCTGCTGCATCTTGGCCAGGACCCGGAAGTGGCACGCATGGCCGTTCCTTTTCTTGAATTAATGAGCTGGAGCATCATCCCGATGTTATTGTTCATGGCCTTGAAACAATTTACCGACGGGCTGGAAAAGACCCGCACGGCCATGATCATTTCGCTGATCGCTTTGCCGCTGAATATATTCCTCAACTGGCTGCTGATCTTCGGTAATCTCGGTTTTCCGCGGCTGGAACTGGTGGGCGCCGGCTGGGGCACGTTGATTACGCGTTCCCTCATGTTTGTGGCCCTGGGTATTGTGGTGCTAACACACCCTGTATTCAGCCGTTATATGGCTGTGCGGCGTAACCAGTGGCAGCTCCGCCGGCAGACGATGAAGGAACTATTGCACATCGGTATTCCGAGCGCCTTGCAGGTGGGCCTGGAAAGCGGGGCCTTTGCCATATCGGGTATTCTGATCGGCACGATCAATGCCACTTCACAGGCGGCGCACCAGATCGCTTTGAGTTGTGCCTCTTTTACATTTATGATCTCGATGGGACTGGCGCAGGGAAGTTCTATCCGCGTAAGTAATGCGCATGGTGCACGCAACAGACCTTTGATCCTCGCCATCGGCAGAAGCACATTGGTCACCGGCTTGTTGTACGGAACAATCTGCGCAATCTGCTTTATACTATTCAGGCATCCGCTGGCGCGTTTGTTCAATGATGACGATGCAACCGTACGTCAGCTTGCGGCCTACCTGATGTTCTTTGCAGCTATATTCCAGATTTCAGATTCGACACAGGCAATCGGTGCCGGTTTGCTGCGTGGTGTAAAAGACGTGACAGTACCGACCATACTGATTGCCATCGCTTACTGGGTTATTGGCATCCCCATTGGTTACTGGATGGCCTTCGGCTTGAAAATGGGTGCAGCGGGAATATGGACAGGTTTTATTATTGGTCTTTCCTGTTCGAGTTTGTTTTTGAGTATCCGTTTTTTGCGCAGGGCGTCGCGATCGCTTTAGATCGCCCGTTTTTCCCAGGCAAAAATACAGGTTGCACCTGCCGCTACGCGGATGCGGTACGCGCTGTGTGGCGCAATTTCATGATACATTCCCTTAACCAGCGTACGTACTCCCTGGCTGTCTTTGATATCACAAATCCCCTCGAGTACCAATAATGCCTGTAATTCGTCGTATGCAGGTGGCTCAGCCAATGTGCCCTTCAACCATATGAGTGCTGTGGTAAAGTGAGGTGTCTGATTGATCACATAAATGTTCAACGGTTCGTTGGAAGAGAAGGAAAGAGAATGGCGGATCGTATCAAACAAAGGGAGAGCATCGCTGCCGGTTACACGAGGCTGATCCGCACCGATCAGGCCGCAGCGGCGGCGCTCCAGGAAATCCACATAAGCCATCAGCAACACTTTGAACAATCTTGGAGTAGGAACGGCGTGAAGGTGTGCCTGCTGTTCAATGGCTTCAGAAAAAGAATAAATCTCCTGCAATACTTCCGGGTACCTGACGGCCATACGATCTACTTCGCCGCGTTCTTCGGCAGTAGCCAGGCCCAGAACATATAGTTCTATCAACCCCGAATGAAGAAAAGATTGGGTCTCTTTCATAGTACAATTACTGTATAAACGTATCTGGCCCGACAAGGGTTTCTTTTGGCAGCCTCCTTAAAATTTTATTAACGAATGGACTTGAAGAAACTGAGAATCAATGCCCCTGTAGTACGCCGAGCAGCAGACGAAGACCAACCAATGCAAGGCATATCGCCAATGCCCGCACAATATATGTTCCTTTTATACGATGTGAAAGCCATGCGCCGACTTGTGCACCGATCACCACACCTGCGCCTATTCCCACTACCATGCGCGCAACGGCAGGCGCATCATAGGTGCCCTGAACGAAATGGACAATTACACTCACACTAGCCATGATCGCCAGTATAAAATGTGAAGTAGCGGTGGCGATATAAACCGGGAAATGCAACCAATGCACCAGTGCCGGTACATGAATGATGCCACCACCAATACCAAGCAAAGGCGATAAATAACCGACGATAACGCTGACCGCAATACCTGCATACTGATTATAGGTATAACGATAGGTTACTTTTTCCTGGTCGGTAAGTACATGATGGCGAAGCCCTTTTCCCCTGCGAGGCTGTTCGTTTCCGGGTGCTGCGGCGTTTTTTTTAAAGAAAAGAAAAACAGCCAGCGCAATCAGCAATCCGCCAAACAAACCATGAAAAACAATCGTAGGAATATGACGGGTGGTATAAACACCCAAAACAGAACCCGGAATAGTAAAGAGAGCGAACAACAAGCCCGCCCGGTAATCGATGCGCCCCGATCTTGCATAAGCTACCGAACCGGAAATGGCATTGGCAGCAACAATGGCTATGGAGATAGCCGTAATGGTTTCCGGTGACAATTCAGGATGGGTGAACAGGAGCAAAGGAACAAGCACAAATCCGCCCCCGGCCCCGATAAGTGTGCCGAGCGTACCGATAACAAAACCAATGGCAAAAAGAATAAAGATATTGTCCATGGCCGGACAAAGATACGCAGGAAGATCGCTGGTTTTACGTGATAAGTATTATGTAATAAGTATTAAGCGGCGCACTGAGCCTGTCGAAGTGTAAACAGCCGATGCCTTTCGTTGTGAACAGAGCATTCGCTTTTGACTTTTGACTTTTGACTTTTGACTTTTTAATTTACTTCCCCCGCACTTTGCGCCAGGCAATCGCAATGATCACCATGGCCACAATGAGAATGGGCAGAATGCCGAGAATGAAAAGACCACCGGATGTGTCGTTCATAAGGCAAAAGTAAAAATTCAAAATTAAAAAACCGGAAGATACCGTACCAATGAAGAACGCAGTGATATTTGGCGTGCGTGCTAACTCCTGAAGACACCTCAACCGTTATGGCGGCGTGGGGTATAGGTCGGCGCCCTTGTTGGTCTCCCGGCCAACAAGCAAGCGTAAGGTTTCTTTGACAGTTACGTCAACTTCGTACATAACGCAGGGATGGGCAGGTCCGTTGGTCTGGAGACCAACGGTGGCGTGATATCGGATTGACAGGTTTAAAAACCTTCCGAACAGTTGTGCGGAAGACACGAGCCAGAAATGAATACGAACTTTTATTCACCTATTCACTCCCGAGGCTTCGGGATGACGCCTGCCGAACAACAATCAGGATAAAACTTATGCATACCTTCAAAAAATCCACGCATAGTATTAAGTTACTATTTTCCGTTATATAAAAAAGCCCGGTAACCAACCGGGCTAAGGGAAGTGGATGGGACGGATTAACAGACAGACACTTGTATATCGAACAACAAAAAGTTTAATTAATGTGCGAGGTAACCACCGTCGACAGCATAATAACTGCCGGTAACAAACCCTGCTCTATCAGAGCTGAGCCAGATCACCAGTTCCGCCACTTCATCGGGGGTTCCCAGGCGACCGATCGCGTGTTGCGATGCAAGGTATTGGCGCGTAGCTTCATCAAGACCTGCATGTGTGAGCAAAGGTGTATCGATAAATCCCGGGCCAACCGCATTCACCCGGATGCCTTTGGCGGAATATTCAAGCGCAGCATTCTGCGTCAATCCGACAACGCCGTGTTTGGCCGCTACATAACCGGCGGAGTTGGCAAAACCGACCTGGCCCAAAATGGAAGACATATTAACGATAGCTCCTTTGCCCTGCTTTTGCATCTGTTGTATCTCATACTTCATGCAATAGAATACACTGTCAAGGTTTACCGCAATGATCTTTTTCCATCCGTCAATGCTCATCTCTCCTATCGGATTGCTCTCTCCACTGATACCGGCGTTGTTAAACGCAATATCCACGCTGCCGAATGTTTTGACCGCATCCGCTATCAATGCTTCGCAAGCCACCGGATCACTCACATCTGTTTTTAAGAAAACGGCTTCTCCCCCTTTCTGGCGGATTTGTTTTACGGTTTCCTCACCATTTATTTCATCAAGATCGGAAATGACTACTCTTGCTCCATGGGCCGCATAAAGTTTAGCAGCCGCCTGTCCGATACCTGATGCGCCGCCTGTTACCAGTGCGACTTTTTGTTTCAATTCATACATACTATTGATAGTTGATCAGGTTGCGAAAATATATACGGGCAAAACAGATATAGCTGATGCAGGTCAGCTGCGGTGATGAGTTTACTTATCCTGCGTTTTGTATACGTCCGGGTAAAACAGGACATTTCCCTTTGCATCTGTATCGGCCAGCTGGTACCATACCACCAGGCGGAGCGGCTTTATCGCTTTCACCACGAGGGGCTTATCCGGCACGATGGAGCAGGTTTCGGTGCTGAGTGTATCAACAGCCTGTTCATTGCCTGGCAACAGCAGCCGCGCCAGGGCAAAGGGTTCTTCCATGCGCATGCATCCGTGACTCAGGAAGCGCCGCTCCAGCAGAAAACCTCCTTTCGCCGGCGTATCGTGAAGGTATACACTGAAAGGATTGTCAAAGTTCAGTTTAAGCACGCCCAAAGCATTGTCGCATCCGGTGGACTGTCGCAGGGTGTAGACAAAATTCGTGGCGTTGAGTTTATTCCAGTTGATGGTTTGGGGGTTAACAATGCGGCCCTGCCGGTCGAGCAGTTGAAAATTTTCCAATATACTTTTATCGCGTTTGATCTTCGGCAGTAATTCCTTGACGGCTATGCTGTGCGGCACCGTCCAGTAAGGATAAAGTATTACCTCGCGTATATAACTGCTCAGGGTTGGCGTAGGCATAGAAGGATTTCCTGCCACAATGCGCATACGGATTATTTCTTCCTTACTTGTACGCACAGTCAGCGTAGCAGCGGGTATGTTGACCACCACCACGCTGTCGGGAGCAAACCGGCCGTAGAGCCAGCGACTGGCATCAATTGCGCTCTTCAACTGCGCTATTCTCTGTGCCAGCGGCACATTGATTTCCTGTTTCAGCGAACTGCGGATAACACCATCGGTGATCAATCCGAATGTGTGTTGCAATATTTTCACCGCCGCCTTGATGTCCTGCTTCGACGGCGTGCTGTCCTTGTCAACTAACTGCCAGTTTCGAAGCTTGGCCACCAAAATTTTGTTGAGCGGATCTGCCTGCACCGCGTTCATTACCTGTTCGCTGTATCCCGGAGATCTGATAGTTCCGGTTAATATTTTTAATTGCCGCAGCAAAGGGCCAACGGGCTTGTAAAGCATGGCAAGACTATCGGCCATTACCTGCAATTGTGCCGAACGGTAATATCTCAGCAATAGGACCGGGAACGAGTCCTGTACACATGTTGGCGTTACTCCTTTGAATGCCAGTGCCGGTTCACGCTGACCACAGATCAATGCCGACATGAGCGCGAAGAAAGACTTTGTATACCCTATCTCCGTTTCCACACTATCGTCACCCGTTACAGGTAATCTGTCAAAGGATGGCCATTCCGGCTGCTGTATATCCACTCCCAGGTTGCCTGCATTTTTAAAAATACTGTCTGCAGACAGCCGCAGCGCTTCCTGGTTTTTTCCCAGCCAACAGGTCTGCATATCCGCGAGCTTATAAAAGCTGTATACCAATGAGGTGACATCGCGCTGTTGTAAACGCGACCTCAGCAGATCGTCAATATTTTGTCCCCGTACAACGCCGGACAATAACAAGAGGCATAAAAAGAACGATTTAACCCACATACTTATTCATTGCTGAAATGAGAGACAAAATTTTCTTTTAAAAGGAAAAACTGATATTGAAGTTTGTCGAGTTCAGTACGGATCCGGTCAACTGATTTCCTGATTTCCGGACCAGGCTCCTGCTCTCCGGCTGCGTTCAATTGCCGTTCAAGCGTGTGTATATCCTGCTTCAACAATAATATGCCGTCATCTTTGCGGATCAGCTTGCTGAGAAAATCTTCCAGGTTCATCAACCTCGCTCCCGAAATATCACCCTGTGCCAGTTCGCTCACCTGGTGTTTAAACTGTGTATTCTCATTCTGCAAAAGTATCAGTTGCAGTTTCCAATGATTGATTTCTTCTGCTAACGCACCATTCATAACCGGTGATTTTAAAAGCTATAGGATGAAAAAAGGCCCGTCATTTTACAATGGCGGGCTGTGCAGTCTGTTGTACTGATCAATTTACAGCGATCTTTTTTGCTGCAGACTGCCGTGCTTCCCTGTTCCGCGGAAGCAGCAGATGTAACACCCCGTTTTCATACCTTGCGTCGATCTTATCCTTGTTTACCGCATCAGGCAAATTGAATGACCGGCTGAAGGACGAATAGCTGTACTCTTTCCTTGTAAACTTCTTCTCTTTTTCATCCTTCGTTACTTCTTTCTCCGCCTGGATGGTAAGCAGGTTGCCTTCAACGTTTATTTGAAAGTCTTTCTTTTCCATCCCCGGCGCAGCGAGCGATACCTCGTAAGCATCGGAGGTTTCAACGATATTAACGGCCGGCACAGACAATACCCGGGCCGGGAGAAAAAAATCTTTTTGAAACCATTCATTCCATGGTTTGAAAAAATCAGTCAACAAGCCAGGCGTCTCACCGCTTGTTTTCGTCAGTTCCTTTGTGGCCATACGAATACTGTTTTATTGATGAAGAAAAAATAACCATACGAATCTACTCTCTCTCCTTGCTCTTTACAACGATCCTACTCAAGCCCTGTAATGAGTTTGATCAGTCACCTGCCTTTAAACATCATGGCCCGGGATGATCAGTCTCATTGAAAACGGCCCTGACCGGGCTTATTTTTAACAAACATGCCTGCTTCTTCCGCTGATATCATCCTTGAGCAATACGACCGGTGGATCGATCAATATCCGGCTGTATTCCTGAGTAAATTACAGGCCATACAAGCTGTATGGCCTGACAGGAAAGATCTTATTTCAGTGGAGATTGGCACGGTATCGGGCAAACTGGCTGCTGCTCTTTGCGTACACGAAGGACTGCAAACGCCGACCGGCCTGGAAACTCCGGCCGGAAAAATTCCGGTGGCAACAATACCGGGTCTTGCCGAAGATCTTCCTTACGAGAATGAGCAGGCGGACGTGATATTGATGAATGGTTGTATCAGTCATATCAAGGACGTGCCACGCGCATTAAACGAAGCGCTCCGGGTGCTGAAGCCTGGCGGTGCCCTGATATTGTCTTTTATTGATCGCAACAGCCAATTCGCATCGCACTATGAAACACATCTTTCACAGGGAGCGTTTTGTCCCTGCACCCGTTTGTATACACCAGAAGAAGTACAAACACTGTTGAACCAGGCAGGATTTCAACAGTTGAATTTTTCTCAAACATTATTTGGCAGCCTGCACGCGATCACCGGCGTACAACAGCCCCGGCCCGGCTACGGAGAAGGCTCGTTTATCGTGGCGAAAGGTACCCGGTGAACTTTTTCTCAACTAAAAAAAAATAACATGATCGGACATCTTAACGCACAAGAAATTGAAAATCTGCTCCATCACCAGGTTATAGGCCGCATCGGATGCTGCGTCGACAACCGTTGTTACGTGGTACCTATCAGTTTCGCCTACGACGGCCGGTACATCTATTGTCGTTCGCAGGAAGGGCTCAAAATACAGATGATGCGGAAAAACCCGCGCGTATGTTTTGAAACAGAAAACACACGCAATCATGCCAACTGGCAGAGTGTGGTGGTACAGGGCATTTACGAAGAGCTGGAGGACGTTGACGCGCGCAAAGATGCCTTAACATGGCTTCACAAACGTGTATTGCCCATCCGAAGCAGCGAAACCACACACCTGGGAAATGACTGGCCTTTTGGCACCGAAAACAATGATGCTGTTGACGGAATTATTTTCCGTATTCAGGTTATGGAGAAAAGCGGCCGGTTTGAACGGACCAGCCAGGACTATTACTTTGCCAGTTAATTATGTTGTGAAAAAGCTGTTATTGACAACGGAAGCTGTTACCGGGTTCTCCGCACTTATTTGCGGAGGACTACTCGTTACCTGGCCGGATGGTTCGGCTATCGGGCTGGAGCCTGCGCTATTAAAAACCTCACCATTCGGTAATTTCTTTATCCCCGGTTTAATACTCGCGTTGGCAATCGGGGGAAGTCAGTTGATTGCCTTACTTGCCGGTATCAGCAATCTTGCCGGCGCCGGCCGCCGGACGCTGACAGCAGGAATTTTACTTACCGGCTGGATCATTGTTCAGGTGATCATGATCCGTCAGTTCAGTTGGCTGCAACTGATCTTTACAGGCATTGGCATTTTCCAGGTCATTTACGGAGTAAAAAAAACAGGGAAAATAAAAGCCCTCGCCGGCTGTGACGTACTGTAGCGTACAGACAACATCCGCGTAGCTTTGCTTATTTGTTATGGGCAATGAACACGGGTAGTTTGAGGTTACGGATCAGGTTGTCGGCCATGCTGGGCCGGAACCATCTTGAAACCGTACTACGGCGGTAAGCGCCCAGAATAACAAGCGGTTGCTCCTTCACTGACTTCAGGTATTGTGCGATGGCTATTTCCGCATCACCTTTGAGCACGGTAAAGGTAGCTTTAGGACAATGACGCTTCAGCCATTCGCGTACCAACTTATGATCGCTCATATAAGCGGGTTTACCTGCGGCTTTCACCGTTATTACTTCAACAGGATAACCAGCAAATTCCGGTAATACATAACAAAACATTTTCATAGCATGTACGGACGTAGGTTGACCGTCGTATAACCAGATCAACTTTGATACCGGCTTATATTGGACAGGCACTACTACTACCGGGCATTGCGTATTGGAGAGGAGATCGCGGATAAAATCTGTAGGAACAGGCTCTGCATAATTCGTCAGCGTTTCGTGACCGTCTACTACGAGCATGTCGGCATATATGGTTTCCTGCAACAGTTCGCGGATAGCCACATTATAATCGTGGTGTATCGAAAAGCTCAGGCCTTCCTCTTTCAGTTTCATAGCAAGGTCGGCGGATGATGCCTCGCGCATGCGCTGGTCTTTTTTATTCAGTTTCCCCAGCCGGTCATCTGTTGAGCCTTCTCCGGATACTGCATCCGAGATCCGGTAACTGGTTCGCATTATATCGTCCAGAAACACGCCTACCAGGTGTGATTTTGTTTCCTTACAAAAATGGATGGCAAAGTCCCTGGTGGAAGTTGAATACCGGAGACCGTCGAATGCTGCAATGATTTTACGCATGGTTAAACCTGTTTTTAAAGATGAGCAATGAAGAGCGGGCGTGTAACGACCTTTATGACCAGATCCGCAGTACTCTCCTGAAAGAACCGGGACAGCGCATTGCGGCCATAGGCGCCCATTGTGATTAATGCATTTTTCTTTCCGGATAAAAAAGTAAAAAAGGCATCCCGCTCATCTCCTTTTAATGCCTGGAAGCCGATAGAAGAATAATGATGCTGCAGCCATCCACGCAGGCAGGCTTTCTCCTCATCCTGCCATGTACCGCTTTTATTTACCTGCAAAACGGTCACTTTTTTCTCCGACAGCGCGGGAAACAGATAAGTGAATTGTTTGATGGCAAAGGCAGCAGACTTCGAGTTATCGTAGGTGAAAATGAGTTCGTCTATGCTGTAAAAGTCGCTGGGTGCAATAATAACCGGACATTCGGCCTCTCTGAGCAGCTGCCGTACGAAGCCGGAAGGTACCCCATCGTATTGTTTGTTGAAAGAAGTATCGGCATCGACAATGAGTACATCGGCATAGCGGCTTTCGCGGATCATTTCCGCTACCGGCGTTCCTTCATCGCGATGGATGCTGAACCTCACATTATGCACGTAACACGCACGTTCAAACCCGGCAATATGCGCCTCTCTTTTTGTGCATTTATCCTTGTATTCCGTTGAGTCTTTATCGATTTCCCATTTGATATAAGCCGCGCCGGCTGTCTTTTTCAAAACGGGCTCCTGGTCGGCGACCAGGTTTTCAAGAAATACACCGGTAAGCAAAGAATCCGTCAATGAGGCCAGGTAGCAGGCAAAGTCGATAGCAGCCTTGTCCGGGCTCGATGCATCCAGCGCGAGCAGGATCTTTTTCATTTGGTATCATTTTACCAAATTTATTCCAGCCCATTATCTGAATATATGACAGGTGTTATAGAGAAAACTGATTATTCTCACAACAATCAGAACGCTTTGTATCCGACCGGAGCGGCTCTGCGTTGCAGTGTTTTCTGTTTTTGCATTTTGTTCATGAAACGTTTCAGTAACTCGGCCGAAGGTTGTGTGGCCGGAGGTTTGCCCATGGCGGGGGAACGTAATACGGTTAATGCCTGAAGGCTGGAGAGATCGAAGAGTATGCCTTCCCAGAAAAAAGGGCGGCGTCCCTCACCGGGTTGGGTAAAAAGCGTGCGATAACTTTTTATGCGTTTGTAATAGTAACTATTCGGATAAACGGTCATCGTTTCTTTCCATCTGTCTTCGCGGTTCTGCGGGATTCGCGCTACGGTGAGTACCGCGTCAATACCATCGGTTTTCAATTCTTTGTACAATACGCCTTCGTGGCTTTCATCCAGTCCGTTCTGTCCGTATTTCTCCACCGCAGATATGGCGTAATAGCCGCGCTCCTGTAACAGGGCTACCATTTCTTTTTCGGCAACACGGCGTGCCGCGGTATCGTCGGGAGGCAGTATGGCAATGACTAATACGCGTTGCGCAGCTTTGAAGGTTTCTCCGGTTTGCCAGGTAGTATTCACTCGTCCCGTGCGGCAGCCGGTGAATGCAAAAGCTCCCGCCAACAGCAGGAGCCCGCAGATATATTGAAGGATTTTTTTCAAAATAGATTGTTATCCTCAGGCGGGCTTCGCCAGATTGATAATGCAATCTACGATAATGATTACATCCAGCAAGAGACTGAGGAAAAATACCGGGATAGTAATTTTAGTGGGTTGTGCCGAAAGGTTGGTGATCAGCACCAGTACCATCGCTACCATGGCAAATGGCCAAAGCGCCAGGTTGTTTCCGGAATACATGATGAAAAACAACGTAAGCGGTGTAAACACACAGGCATGCCCCATGAGCATGCCCGCCAGCCAGGCAATCCGGTTCTTCTGTTGCCCTTCCGCCCAGCTAAAAAAACGGCGGATGATGCTGGTTCTTTGTTCACTGTCTTGTAAAACGATGGGATGCTGAAGCGTTTTCATTGTTGTCCTGTTTAGACCACAAAATTGCTCCATCCGTCCGCGTTTTTTCATGATCCGTCTCCTTTGTACGCCTGATTTTCGCAACCCTCAACGCTGATCATTCTCATAACCGGAATGCGCAATATCATAAGCCCCGGCGGTACAACCGTTTACTTTTGTTTGCAAATATCACTTTTTATGCGGTTAAGATTTTTGCGTAGTAAGACCATTCTCGAAATCCAGGAGGCATTCAGCCAGGAGTTCCCGTTCCTGAAGCTGGAGTTTTACCCGCAAACAGTGAACAAAGGATTGAAAAAACATTTATTGCACGGCAGCAGCCTGGCCGATGCCGGCATGAAAAAAGAGGAAGCTTTTATCGAAGTGAACCGCAACATGACCGTAGCGGAATTGGAAAATCTTTTGACAAAAGAACTCGGAGTGGATGCGCAGGTATCACGCAAGTCGGGTCAGTTGTGGCTCGAAACCACCATGACCGATGGCTGGACGTTGGACAAACAGGATACGCACGGGCGGGAATTGGAGAATTAAGTCAAAAGTCAAAATTCAAAAAGAGAATGACGCCCGGCACAATGCGGAAGCAATCGTGAATCGTCAATCGTGAATAAGTGAATAAGTGAATAAGTCAATCAGTGAATCGTCAATAGTTACTTACTACTTAATACTTATTACTTAATACTTATTACTTAATACCTAATTACCTTACGCCTTACGCCTTAAACCTTGGCCGAAGCTTCGGGCCTTATACCTTCCTTCTTTATCAATACAACAAATTTCTCAGCTTATCGGCATTCGTCACACGGATCTTGCCCTCCCTGATTTCCACCAATTTCTCTGCTTTAAAATCACTGAGCGTGCGGATAAGCGACTCGGTGGCCGTTCCCACATAATGCGCGATATCTTCTCTTGAAATATCGATAACAGTGTCTTTATGGCCGCTGGCATATTTATCGTGGAGATCGGCCAGCGCATTGGCCACGCGTTTGCGAAGAGAACTATAAGCCAGGTTCAACAGCCTGCCTTCCTTCTCTTTTACATTCTGCGTAATGATGCGGATGAATTTGGTGGCTACATTAATATCACCGTATACCATTTGCAGGAAATCTTCCCGCGGTACCTGCATCACTTCCGCGTCTTCCAGTATTACGGCCGAGTGGTCGTAATTTTTATCTTCGAGCAGTGAAGAGTACCCCATGAAATCACCTTCACTGAACATATCGGTGATATATTCTTTTCCGTCCTCATGAGTGCGGAAGGCCTTCACTTTTCCTTTTACCAGGTAATATAAAAACCGCGGACGTTTTCCTTCCTGGTAGAGGGTTTGCTTACGCATATAGGACTCCGTATTATACTGCGATGTCAGGTTACCGATCAAGCCTGCATTGCGCGCATCATCCAGGAAGCTGTTTACACCTTCCGCTGAGGCGGCATATCGCTGCTGCAGTACTTCTGCTTTCTTTAACCGTATCTCTACAGCATTGAGCAATTCTATTTCGTCGAATGGTTTGGTTACATAATCATCGGCTCCCATTTCCATGCCTTTCCGCAGGTCGTTGCGTTCTGTTTTTGCCGTAAGAAAAATAAAAGGAATATGACTGGTCTCCGGATTTTTACGCAGCAGGTGCAGCACACCATACCCATCGAGTTCGGGCATCATGATATCGCAGATGATTACATCCGGCTTTTCGCGCACGGCCAGCTCCACTCCCTTTTTTCCATTTTCAGCCGTGAATGTTGCATAACCGGCCAGTTCCATGATCTCCGCCGTATTTTCGCGGATTCCCTGGTTGTCGTCAATGACCAATACAGATTTCATCATATGGATTTATGATTTAAGAAAGTGATCGAAAAACAGGAGCCTGCCCCCAGTTTACTGGTTACCGTTATATCGCCGCCAATCAGGTCGAGGTAACGGCGCACGATATGCAATCCAAGGCCCGTACCCTGGATGTTGACGGCATTGGCGCCGCGGAAAAAGCTGGAAAACAAATGTTCCAGGTCTTCCTGCGCAATACCGATCCCTTTATCGGTTACACTTACGGTTGCCTGCAGGTCATCGGCAGTTGCCTCGATATGGATTCCTTCTTTTTCGCCCGAAAATTTAATTGCGTTGGTGATCAGGTTGGTAAGAATATTTTTCACCAGCTTTTCATCGGAGAAAAAATGAGGAACCCCTTGATATTGTAAATCAAAGTATTGTTCATCTTTCAGCAATGGCTTCAATTCTTCGGTCAATTCTTCCAATGTATGATGCAGATCGAATTTCGCCACTTGCATACGTACTTTCCCCTCATCCAGCTTGCCCAGTGAAAGGAAGTCTTCGAGTATATCATTGAGTTGCTTGACCGAATTTTTGATCCGTTCGATGTGTTTGGTGCGTTTATCCTGCTCGTCTGTAGTGGTATACTTACCGAGCAAGGATGCTGATGACAATACCGTACTTAAAGGTGTGCGGAATTCGTGGGAGGCCATGGAAACGAAACGGCTTTTAATTTCATTCAACTGCCGTTCTTTGTCCAGCGCTTCGTTCAATTCCACTTGTGATTGTTCCAGGCGTTGTAAGGCTTCTTTGAGAATGAGCGTACGTTCTTCCACCTTTGCTTCGAGTTCGGCATTCAGTATGCGGATTTCATTGCTGATGAGTTCGAGTTCTTTCTGCTGCCGCACCATGTTCTGTTCGATCTCCTTGCGCTGCGTGATGTCGACAATAAAAGCGATAACGAACATCTCTGACTGCTGGTGATAATAACTGAGGCTTACTTCCACCGGCAGATCGGTTCCGCCTTTCCTTCTTCCGTAAAGGTCGCGGCCCCTGCCCATTACACGGTTGGAGGGCTTGTTGTAAAATCCATCCCGCAGTTCGTGGTGATGCGAGCGCACGCTGTCGGGTATCAGGATTTCTATGGGTTGACCGGTAATTTCTTCCGGGCGATAATCAAACATCCGGCAGGCAGCAGGATTCACCAAAATGATTTGTCCTTTGCCATTGGTCAGGATAATGCCTTCCGTTGCATTCTCAAAAAGTGAATGTAAATGGGTGATGTCTGCCGCCATAGTTGGGTTGTCTCCGGGCGATTAAGGTAGTAAAAATTCAGGTGCCTTTCAAGTCCCCAGTAATTCCTTTTCCATATTGATGATCCGCGGGAAAAGAATCGACGTTTCGAGATAGATATGCTGCGAGAGATCATTGTCCAGTTCACGCAGGCGTCCGAGCAGCACGCCGTGACTGGTGCACGCATTTTCCGGCAGCCTATACGACGATGTAAGGACCCGGACAGGCAGGATGTAGTTTCGCAGTATAGTGTGTTCCTGTTCCATTACCGGCGGCAAAGGCTTTCTGAGTGTTTTAACCAGTAAGGTTGCCAGCGAATCTTTATCGGCACAGGCGTGCGCTACCTGTAGAATATAAGGAAATATTACTTCTTCCTCCTGCTTAATGTGTTGCAGGATTTCTGCGTTGAAACGCGCGAACAGTTCCTCCAGCCCGGGTATGTACGCATATTTGTTGCGGTGTTTGGCAGCAAAACGGTCCAGCGTTTCCTTTAATGATGGCAAAGTATTACGCAGATAGGCATGATGAACGCGCAGAATATAATCGATCAGGAAATCGATATCCCATTCTTCGAATGCATGTGCCGTGGACAAAGTGAGCGTGCGCGTCACCTGCCGGAGTTTACCGAGTAGTTCATCCTGTTCTACACCTTTCATCAGGCAGGCAGAAGACACGGACCATCGTCCACCGCAGCAATAATCGATTCCGTAAGCATCAAAAACCGCCGCCGTGCGATAGTCAGCCTGCACAATATCCCGTACAACCGTCTCCGCAGTAATAGCATTATCCTGTAAAAACATAAAGTCCGTCCGTTTGAACTGTAAAAGAAAAGCATCCGCCAACGGCATCGGCTGATTAAAGTCATGCAGTCAGCCTGATATAAATCAGTTTGCAGGGAGCGGCATGTCATCCGCGTGTAAAAAGCGGACAGGTAGTTTTGCCGGGCAATCAAATCAATACACATGGAACCGCAAGAAAAGAAAGAAAAATTCACTCCCACAGGGGCGATGGCCTTTTTTATCGCACTGGTTGTGCTCTCCCTCCTCTTCTGGTATGGCATCTATTCCCTCATGATCGAACGCAGTTAAATATTTTTTATGAAAATTGACAAATTTGAAAAACGGGTGCTGATCATCACACTCTCCGTCATCGGTCTGTTTATTTTTTCACTACTGTATGCAAAAAATAAATACCAGACAGACCTGCCCGAGTGTCTTCCTTATAACAAAGTATATACCGAGCCAAAAATCACCCGACTCGATTCAATGACCTACCAGGTGTTTTCGGTTGCCTCCATGTGGCAATTTGAGCCGGGTGAGATCTACGTACCCGTCGGCAGCGAAGTGGACTTCTACCTCACTTCCAAAGATGTGGTTCACGGATTCAACATTGCACAAAAGAATGTAAACATGATGGCCGTTTACGGTTCCATCAACAAGACCACCGTAAAATTCGACAAACCCGGCGTGTACGATATCGTGTGTCATGAGTATTGCGGAGTGGGGCATCAAAACATGCGGGCCCAGGTTATTGTCAACTATCCCACCGCCAAATAAAACGATGATTTATGCAAGTAAGCAAAACTTTTAAACGGATAATTTATCTCGAACTGGCGATACCGGTAGCCTTGCTGATCATCGGTATATATCACGGATTAATGCAGACCGTGTACAGGGCGGGTGTGTTGCACCAGACTTCCTTCCTGAAACTGGATTACTACCAGGGACTTACCCTCCACGGCGTGATCAACGCGCTGGTGCTGACCACCTTTTTTGCCGTAGCGTTTGGTCATGCGACCATGGCTTTTTATTTCAAAAAAGAACCCAACAAAAAACTGATGTGGCTCAGCTTCTGGCTGATGCTCACCGGTGTGTTGCTGGCGGCAGCAACGATGCTGATGGGCAAAGCATCGGTGCTTTATACTTTTTATCCCCCGCTGAAGGCTCACCCGCTATTCTATCTCGGTGCCGCCTTACTTATCGTAGGATCATGGGTGCCGTTGTTTGACTGGGTACGCATGTATAACAGCTGGAAGAAAGAAAATCCCGAGACCAAAACACCATTGGCAGTACTGGGAACGCTCATCAACTTCATCATCTGGTTTATGTGTACGCTTGCCGTAGCCTATGAAGTATTGGTACTGCTCATTCCCTGGTCGATGGGCTGGACCAAAACGGTGAATGTGAACCTCGCCAGAACACTTTTCTGGTTCTTCGGACACGCCCTGGTTTACTTCTGGTTGTTGCCCGCTTACATCATGTTCTACACTATTCTGCCGAAGGTGGCGGGCGGTAAGCTCTATTCCGATCTCGCAGGACGCATTGCTTTGTTTCTGTTTCTTATTTTCTCCATCCCCGTTGGCGTTCACCACCAGTACAGCGATCCAACTATCACACGTGGTGTGAAATTCTTCCACGGTTTGCTGACCTATGGTGTAGCCATCCCGAGTTTCATAACCGCATTCACCATTGCCGCTTCGCTCGAATATGCGGGCCGGAAGCGTGGTGCAAAAGGATTATTCGGATGGATGACTAAACTACCGTACCTGAACAAAGACAAATTCCTTTTTGGTTATTTCATCTGCGGGCTGATCCTGTTTATTTTCGGGGGCGTAACCGGCATTATCAACTCCTCTTACTCGCTTAACAATGTGATACATAATACGGCCTGGTTGCCCGGTCACTTTCACATGACCGTTGCGGGTCCGGTGTTCCTCGGTATTGTGGGAATGAGTTTATACCTATATGCCCGTATGAGTGGTAAAAAAATATTCATGCCTGCTGTCAATACGATCATTCCCTATCTCTGGATGATCGGTATGCTGATCTTTTCCTTCGGCATGAGCTGGGGAGGACTGAGAGGCGAACCACGCCGCACCAATCTCGGCATCTCTTATCTGAATCCCGAAAGCGCGCAATTCCGTCCCGATTGGGTGCCCACCACAACCATCGCTTTGCTCGGCGGATTCATCATGTTCATCGCAGGTATGTTGTTCGTAGTCGTATTCTTCGGCACCATTTTCAAAAAGAAAACCGAAGAAGGCCAACTGGACATCCCGGTATCCGAAGCTTTTCATGACGAAAAACGCGTACCGCTTTTCGACCGCTTCAAACCCTGGCTGGCAGCCATGGTCGTGATCATCCTGCTGGCTTATATACCCGCCCTGATCAATGTCAATAAAAACAGCGGCCCCGGCGCGCCAAGATACAATATCGACAACCCGATGCCGGTTGAAAATAAAACTGAAACGGTCAAGCCATGAAAAAGAATACAACCATCCGGCTCTTTATCCTGATCGTTTTTGCGCTGCCCTTTACGGTATATGCAATGGTGAACCTGTATGAACGCAAATGGGAAACACTTCCTGTATTCGGCAGAGAAGATCACAGGATTGCCGGGTTTATGCTGCAGAATCAAAATGGTGTAACCATAACAAAAGATCGGTGGGATGGAAAGATCGTGGTGGCTAATTTCTTCTTTACACACTGCCCGGTCATTTGTCCGAAGATGACCACCCATCTGCGCCAGGTGCAACAAGCCTTCTCCGACGATGCGGGCGTATGGATCAGTTCTTTTACAGTTGACCCGGAAAATGACAGCAGTGCGCAATTGGCCACTTATGCGCACCGGTTCGGGCTCGATACGCATCAATGGGACCTGCTCACAGGCGATAAAAAATCAATCTACGCACTGGCGCGCAACAGTTTTCTCGTAGTAGCCACCGATGGCGATGGCGGACCGAATGATTTTATTCATAGTGAAAAACTGGTATTGCTGGATAAGCAACAGCGGATAAGAGGATATTATGATGGCACCAGTGATATCGAAGTGGCGCAACTAATAACTGACATTAAAAAACTGAAACATGAAAAATAGATCCCTGCTTGTTGCCTTTCTGCTGATCATTTCCGGAGGAGGGCTCTATGCCAATCCTGTAGAAGATGGCAAGACGATATTTGTAGCCCGTTGTGCGGCCTGCCACAATGTAAACCGCATACTTACGGGTCCTGCACTGGCCGGTGTTGATCAGCGCCGCTCTATGGACTGGATCGTAAAATTTGTACAATCCTCACAGGCGCTGATTAAAAGTGGCGATAAAGATGCCCTCGCGATCTATCACCAGTTCAACCAGGTCGTGATGCCCGATCACGCTGATCTCACTTCCGACAATATCAAAAGCATCGTTGAATACATCAATGCCAGTACACAAAAAGAAAGTGACGCGCCGTTCGTAAAACCGTCAAAACTCGAAACACACTATCTGCCGCCCTCTCTGCAGCGGGACTATGGCATGTTCCTGATCTATTTAATGGCGGTCGGATTGCTGGTAGCATTGCTGTTATTCATTGTGCGCATGAATACGATTGCGGACGCAACGCGTAAAAAACAAGTTGATTAGTTTTAGTTGAGATAGAATGCAAACAGCCGGCTTTGTGAGATTAGCCGGCTGTTGCGTTTTTTGAAACTTTGTGCCTTTGTATGAAAAAAAGCTTAGGTTTCAAGCAAGCTTGTTACCTCCACACTTTTGACTTCTGAATTTTGACTTTTGAATTTTGAATTTTAAATATCCAGCCCGTGTTTCTTTGCGGTCTCTTTCGCTATATCATAGCCCGCGTCGGCATGGCGGATAACGCCCATACCCGGGTCGTTGCGTAATACGCGGGCGAGGCGCGCTGCGGCTTCTTCGGTTCCGTCCGCTACAATCACCATCCCCGCGTGAATGCTGTAGCCCATACCTACTCCACCGCCGTGATGCAGGCTTACCCACGATGCTCCGCCGGCCGTATTTACCAATGCATTCAACAATGGCCAATCGGCCACGGCATCGCTGCCATCGAGCATGGCTTCGGTTTCGCGGTTGGGACTTGCCACCGATCCGGTATCGAGATGATCCCTGCCGATCACGATTGGCGCTTTCACGCGGCCGGTGCGCACTAATTCATTAAAGGCGAGACCGGCTTTTTCTCTTTCCCCTTGTCCGAGCCAGCAGATACGTGCGGGCAAACCCTGAAATGCAATCTTCTCTTTGGCCAGACGCAACCAGCGTTGCAGACCTTTGTTATCCGGAAATAGATCGCCGATCACTTCGTCGGTAACGGCAATATCCGCAGGATCGCCGCTCAAAGCCGCCCATCTGAAAGGACCTTTGCCTTCGCAGAAGAGCGGACGGATATAGGCGGGAACAAAGCCGGGAAAATCAAATGCATTGGCCACGCCCTTTTCCTGCGCGCGGGCGCGGATGTTGTTGCCATAATCAAACGTAATAGCTCCCAGCTTTTGTAATTCAAGCATCAGTTCAACATGCTTTACCATGCTGTTATAAGCCAATGCAACATATTCATCGGGATTAACCTTGCGCAATTCGGTTGCCTGCTCGTAACTCAGCTCATGTGGCCAATACCCGATCAGCGGGTCGTGCGCGGATGTCTGGTCCGTTAAGGTATCGGGAATTATTTTTCTTTCAATCAATCTTTCCAGCAGATGCACGGCATTGCACTGCACACCGATGCTGCGCGCGACTCCTTTTTGTTTATAAACCAAAGCCTGATCGATCGCCGCGTCGATGTCGGTAAATTTCTCATCGAGGTAGCGTGTTTCGATGCGTTTATCGATGCGCCAGCCCTCCACTTCGGCGATGAGTGCCACGCCTTCATTCATAGTTATGGCAAGCGGTTGAGCGCCGCCCATACCGCCGAGACCGGCCGTTACATTCAATGTGCCTTTGAGTGTACCGCCGAAATGTTTGTCGGCCGCGGCTCCGTATGTTTCGTAAGTGCCTTGTACGATGCCCTGGCTGCCAATATAAATCCAGCTACCGGCGGTCATCTGCCCGTACATCATCAACCCCTTTTTCTCCAGCATATCGAAATGTTCCCAGGTAGCCCATTTAGGTACCAGTTGGGAATTGGATAACAATACACGCGGTGCATCGGGATGCGTACGGAGAATACCGACGGGCTTGCCGGATTGTATCAACAAGGTTTCATCATTCTCCAATGACTTCAGGCTGGCGATGATCTTGTCGAGCGCTTCGAAATTGCGCGCAGCTTTACCGCGGCCACCGTATACGATCAATTCATCCGGACGTTCGGCCACTTCGGGATCGAGGTTATTGAGCAACATGCGGAGTGCCGCTTCCTGCACCCAGCCTTTTGTCGTAAGTGTGGAACCCGTTGGTGTTTTGTATTTAACCGGATCGTAAGGCATAGTGAGCTGTTTATCGGATGAATAATTTTTTATTAATAGGTAAACTCGGCATAACCTTCGTTAAGCCGGATACCGCGTGAAGCAGTAAAGGCATCCACTTTTTCCACAAAAGAAAAATCTTTGATCAATCCTGCCACCAGGTTGATGTCTTCGGCAAAAATGCGGTCCTCCTCAGCAAAGCCCACGTAGTTGCGCACAAGGTCATGTGCAAACTCCAGCACTTCGCTGCTGCGATGCGGGCGGCGAAACTCGATCGCCTGGCACGCGCTGAGTAATTCGATCGCCAGGATATTTTCGAGGTTATCGAGCACCTGGTTGAGTTTGCGGCCGCTGATGCTGCCCATGCTCACATGGTCTTCCTGACCGAGTGAAGTAGGTATGCTATCGGCGCTCGCAGGGAAACAAAGTGTTTTGTTTTCCGTTACCAAAGCGGCCGTTGTGTATTGGGGAATCATGAAGCCGCTGTTCAATCCTACATCTTTCATGAGCAACATAGGCAGCCCCCATTTGCCTTCCAGCAGCAGATAACAACGCCGATCAGAGATATTACCGATCTCTGCTGCGGCAAAGCAGGCATAATCGAGCGGCAACGCGAGTGGCTGCCCGTGGAAATTTCCACCGCTGATGGTGTCTGTTGCCGAAAAAATGATCGGGTTGTCGGTAACGGCGTTGAGTTCCGTTTCGGTTAATTCTTTTAAATGAAACCAGGCAGTGCGGCTGGCACCATGTACCTGCGGCATGCAGCGGAGACTGTAAGGATCTTGTACACGTCCGCAGTCCACATGGCTTTGCATAATAGCAGAATCGTGCAGGATGAGGCGCAGCCGTTGTGCTACGAGCCGGTTGCCCGCATAAGGCCGGAGTTTGTGCAGGCGTTCGTCGAAAGGTGCGTTGGTACCTGTTAATGCTTCGAGCGTCATGGCACCGATGATGTCTGCCGCTTCGAGGCAATTGTGCATCCGCTGCACCGCTTTTACGGCGAAAGAGAGAATGAATTGTGTGCCGTTGATCAGTGCCAGCCCTTCCTTCGGACCCAGCTGGATTGGCGGCAACTGGTATTGTTGCAACACCTGGGTTGACTTTTTCTTTTCTCCATCAACCCAGCATTCACCCAAACCGATCAGCGGAAGGAAGAGGTGTGCCAGGGGCGCCAGGTCGCCGGAAGCGCCTACGCTTCCCTGGCTTGGCACTACGGGAATGATGTTGTTATCGATATGCCAGATAATGCGTTGTAAAGTGGATAACTGAACACCACTGTAGCCCTGCGCAAGCGACTGTACTTTGGTGATGAGCATGAGCTTCGACACTTCCGGAGCGATGGGTTCACCGACTCCGACGCTGTGGCTTTGCAGTATCTTGTATTGAAGTGTGGCGGTATCTTCTTCTGAAATAGGTTTATTGGCAAGGATGCCGAAGCCGGTATTGACTCCGTAGACGGTGCGGCCGGTGCTGACGATCTGCGCTACTTCGTTCTGGCTGGCGAGTACGCGTGCGGTAGCATCGGCATTGAGACCGGCTTTAAGCCGGCCGCGGGCAATGGCGATGGCTTTACCGGTAGTGAGCCTGTCCGTGCCGTAAAAAAAAGTATCGGGCATACAAACGTGTTAGGGCGCAAAAATATCGAATTACGATCAGTCGTGAGTAAGGAAAATTGTGGAGCAGATAAGGGTGGAAACGGTGGTTTTTGTGCATTTTCTACGGGTCTTCATCGAGAGATGGCATCTTCACTCCTCCTCGTTCGTGTCCTCGCGCATAATTTTATAAAAAAAGTCCGGATATAGTATCCGGACTTTTTCGTCAGTTCGTCCTCCCGGGCGTAATTAATATTGTTTAAAAATTTTAAACGTCTGCGACCCGCCTTTGTGGGTGATTTTAATGAAATAGTATCCCTGTGCAAGTCCGTCGAATGGTAATTTATGAAGTCCGGCATTCAGGTTATTGCGGGTATATGGCAAACTCACCAATTGCCCCAGGCTTGTGTACACTTCGATCTTCGCTCCCTGGTAGTTATCCGGCAGCGACACCTGTACTGATCCTTTGGTAATAGTTGGATAAACTGCCACACCTGGCTGATTACAAGCCGACCGTACCTGCACCACTTTGCTATAGTCAACTTTGCCGTCCCTGTCTACCAGTTTAAGCCTGTAGAAAGACACGCCCTCTGGTATGACCCTGTCGATATAATTATACGTTGCTTCTGCTGTATAAGCTATTGCATCAAGTGCCGTGAAGCGGCGGCCATCGTTACTCCTTTCCACCACAAATTCTTTGAAGTCTGCTGCTTCCGCAACGCCCCATTCCAGGTAGGCACCGCATTGCTGTGCCTGCGCATCGAAATGCGTGAGCTTCACCGGTAACGTTATGGTCAGCGTAATATGAATAGTATCACTGATCGTACAGCCGTCCACAAAATTGACGGTCACATTGTAATAGCCGGTATCGGTAATAACGAGTTCATCACCCGTGCTGTTATCATTCCAGGTATATTGGGAAGATGGTACACCAAAGAAACCTTCCGTTCCAAGCGTATAAGGAAATGCGCTGGCAGGAAGTGCCACATCTGGACCAAGACCGTAGATAGGGGCCGCGCCATTATAGGCAGCAATATTCCAGTTGGTATTACCGCCAAGGTCGATGGTATGCTCGCGCGCCAGGAAAGGCTGTGCAATGCCGGCAGCCGTTATGCGGCGGAGGCGGACATAATCAAAGGAAACATTTCCACCGGTTTTGGTAACGGTTGCATTGGCCGACGTACTGCTGCTAACGATTTCCGTAAGGCGGCAGGGAGTACCACTGCCGTACCAATCGCCGGTGATCGTGGTATTGGTACCATTGTTCAGGGTATACGTATTGCCCGGGAAAAAGATCAGCGTATTGATCGTGTTGCCCGTACCATAAATACCACCGCTTCCTTTATAGTCCAGTGTACCTATTACATTGTTCGTACCATTTATGCCAACACGTGATGCGGTGTTGGTATTGGTAAAGATCATTTCGTTGATGTTCGTATTGCTGAAGGTTGCTTCGGTATTGGTGATACCGCTCACATTCACTTTGTTATACGTCATGCCCGTAGCCAGGAACGTCTCCGTGGTAATTGTTGAGTTATCCGCAACCAACGTACGCGCTGCTACAGCGCCATTGTACCGCCATAAGGTATCTAACGTAATAGTGGCATCGCTGATATCCACGCTCATGGTATTGCCAAGCCCTTCGTTGCTGATGCTCGATATGAACAGGTTACGTCCGGCCAGATCCAATGAGCCGTCATTTACATAAATATCCGTAAGGATGTTGCTGAAGTCATTGGCAAAACGGAGGCGGCCTCCGGCCTTCGACAGCCTGATATCAAAATTACCGGTGGCTGTACCTGATAAAACGGTATTGGTATTGCCTTTAAAAGTGAGCGGAGAAACGTTAAAGGTGGCGGCTGGATTAAGTTGTACGGTTTCTCCCCATATTTCAATGTTCCATGCAGTTGCTTTGTTCCATAAAGGGCTATTGCCCGCTGCGGACCAGTCGAGATTGCGGCAATAGGCATTGCCATTATTTACTGTTACTGTTTTACTGGCGGCGGTGAATCCACTGGCCGCATTAAAATATACATCGTCGTATACAGTTGGAATACAGGCCCCGCCGCTGCCCCCGCTGGTGGTGCTCCAGTGACTGTTGTCGTTCCAGTCTCCGGAACCGCCTACCCAATAACGGGGTGTACCTGCAGATGAAGAGATAATCCATCCTGAATTGCCACCTGCATCCGCTCCATCGAACGCTACCGGCGGTACACCAGCGGCTGTCATATTCTGCAAATAAACATTGGCCATGGAAATAACGGCGGTTGGAGCAAAAGTAAATGTGCCTGCAGTGGCGCCCCTGATTTCAAGAAGACCGGTACACACAGGTGATTCGGCTGAAAAGTATCGATTGATCGTACTGTTGCCGGTGATCAGGTAATTACGCGAAGCGGCCAGCACCAACGAATCGATTACATTACCTCCTGCTTCTATCGCTCCGGCTCCTTTGAACTCGAGGCGGCGGATGGTATTGTTACCATCGATATTTACGCCGGAAGTGGGATTGGTACCGGTAAAGGTCAATGCGCCAATCGTCGTATTCTGGATGAGAAATACCTGCGGGTTACCTGCACCTGCATAAACATTATCAATTCTGGGATAACTAAGACCATCCAGGGAAGTAGCATAACCGATGTTGAGGTAAGAACCGGCAGAGTTAATCGTTTTATTCGCACCTGTATAGTTCCAGTTGCCTACAGTAATGTTGGCGTTGGAAATATCGAGTGACCGGGCGTTAGTAACCGCGCTATTAAAATTATTGATGGAAACAGTGCGCCCCGGCATGTTGAAAGCGCCGCTCGCCAGGGTAATGGATCCATTGGCATTGGTCCAGTTGTCCAGCAGGGTAACGGCACCCGCGGCTTTTTTGCGAATATAAAAACGCAGCGAGCCGGACGAGCTTCCATTGACAGTGATTGTTGAGCTGGTAACCTCACCCGAAAATTCCGCCACAGCATTCATGGTCACGGCAGGTGTAAGTACCAGCGAACCATAAATATTCAACGCCGAAGTAGCCGATTCATTAAATGTGGTAGTGCCGACACCCGTCAGCCACTTCATATCATAGCAATAAGAATTACCACTGGTGGTCACAATTCGTCCGCTGCCCAATCCACTGGCCGAATTGAATATAACCGTATCCGCAAGGAAGGGGATGCAAGCCCCGCCGGGCCCGCCGCTTGTATAGCTCCAGTGCGAATTATCGTTCCAGTCGCCGGCACCACCTACCCAATACAGGTTGGCACCCGAAAGAGAGGCTGGTGGCACAATGTTGAAACCGATATTACCCTCGCCATCGACACCTGAAACAGTGATGGGCGTAATATTGCCCTGCGCGGCAATATTGGTCAGATTTACGTTGTCGATTAAAGCAGTGGCAGCAGAGCCAAAATTCAGCGTAGCCAGGCTGGTGGCAACGATTTCTGTAAAGGCTTCACAGGGAAGTCCCTGCGCCTTCATATGTTTATTGATGTTAATCGTACCCGCTATGGTCGTTGTACGGTTGGAAGCCAGCAGCAGACTATCCACCGTATTAACCCCCGTTATCTGCAGGTTGTTTTGCGCGGTTAATTTACCGATCGTATTGCCCCCGGTAATAGAAGCAGTGCCGTTGCACCGGATGCTCGCAATGGTATTGTTGACACCAACGCCGCCCTGCCCGTTGAACACGGCGCTGCCAACCGAGTTGTTGTTGCCAATATAACCCTGTCCCATAAAGACGAGGGTGTCGATAATATTGCTATTACCAATGTCTGAATATATCTGGGTAACTGATGTAAAGGTCAGCGAAGTGAAAGTTGAGCTGTTGACGATATTGGTGTTAGGACCGCCGGCTGATGTAACCGTTGCCTTATTATAAGTGCCGCCATCGGTTGTTATGCCGAAAACCAACATAGAAGAGCCCGCAGCATTCAATGCTTTGTTGAGCCCCACGTAGCGGAAGGCGGAATGGGTAGTCAGGTTTGCATTGCTCATCTGCAGCGTACGCACATTGGCATTATCACCGATAAAATTGTAAATCGTCACATTTTTATCCGATATATCGAAAGTGCCGGATGTAAAGGTGGCTCCGCCAGTGCCGAACGCGGTAGTGGTTGCTGCCACAATAAGATTATCCGTCAGCGTGAGGCTGCTGCCTGGCTTGTCGATTTCAAGACCTAATTCGCCTGATACATTACCATTGGCGGTAAGTGTAGCCGGTGAAGAGCCTTTAAATGCAAGGATAATATTATAGGTGGTGGTTGGCGAAAGCGATGCATTCCCGCTGATCTGTAATGAGAACGATGCATTCGCGGCATTAAAACTCGGGTTGTTGGGCACAGCATTCCAGGTCATGTGGTTACAAAATCCGTTTGCATCGAGCACTACGGTACGGGATGCTGCTGTAAATCCGCTTAGACTGGTAAAGAAAATATTGTCGGCTGAAGAAGGTACGATACTGGGAATAGTACCCGCGCTGCTCCCAAGCCGCCAGTGGTTCAGATCACTCCACTGTCCGCCGCCGCCAACCCAATAATAGTCCGCAGCTTTAGCTTTCATAGCGATCAGCACCAATAGAAGTACTGGCAGGATTTTTCTCATAAGGGGGATGTTTATGGTTTAAAATAAGATTCCACAAACATAGCCGGATGACTTATTCGTTATTGTAGAAATGCAGCTACAAGCCTCCGTGTGGGAAATGCCGGACGCGACGGCTGTAAACAACTGTGAAGGATGGTGCGTTCCGGACAACTTTCTGGTATATACGCTACAAAGCCCGCATTGAAGCGGGCTTTGTTATGAAGTGATCCGGATTGGATTCAAACCAATGACCTACTGCTTAGAAGGCAGTTGCTCTATTCGGCTGAGCTACCGGACCATCAGGGGCGCAAAATAACGATTTTTTTGACAGCCGGACAAATCTAAATCGCTCTATCGTTTCTTCAGGGGAACATGCACTTCCAGCGTACAGCCGCGGCCCGGTGAGGTCAGCAACTCCATTTTTCCCTGGAAAAGCAACAGTCGGTTGCGGATATTTGTAAAGCCCATGCCAAACGGCTGCGTGCGCGCATCAAATCCGCGCCCGTCATCCCTGATCGACATATGCAGCGTCTGCGCGCTTACGTGAAAGAACAACCACACATTTTTTGCCTGCGCATGCCGCGCAATATTGTTCAGTTGCTCCTGCGTGATCCGGTATATGGTGAATTGCAGTTCCTCGTCCAGCGGTCCGGTATCTACATCGAAACGAAGCTGCGCTTCAAATTTCCCTACAGATGTATAGGACCCTACCAGGTCTTCCAGCGCTTCCTGCAGTCCTATGTCTTTTAATCCCGGAGGGGTAAGTGAATTACAAAGCGTACGTATCTCGTTGATCACCGATTGCACCATCTCCTCACTCTTCTCGATCAGCTCCTGCCGGTTTGCTTCCTGGCCTTTTGCATAGTCGAGATAGATCTTGGCAGTAGTCAGTTGCTGGTTCACACTGTCATGCAGTTCCGAACTGATGAATTGTCTTTCTTTTTCCTGGCCATTGATCTGTGCGCGTGTGATCAGTTGCTGCTCCCGCAACTTACGCCGCAATGCTCTTCTCACTGTCCAGAATATTGCGGCGATTATGAGTAAAAACAACGTGCGCGATATTATTTTAAACCATAACGTATCGTAGAAGTAGGGTTTGATACGGAAGTTCAACTGAGCCGTCGGCGACCAGTGCCCATACCGCTCGGCTTTTACCTCAAATGTGTAATTGCCGGGCTCCAGCGAAGAAAAGTATACTACGCGTTTATTACCTGTCGGTGTCCATTCGTCCGTGCCTTTCAGCCTGAAATAATATTGAATGTCCGAAGCTTTGGAAAAGTCGATACTCGTATAACGGATCTCGAAATTGTATACACCCGGTGGTATTTCGATGTTCTCAATGCCGGGATAAAACGTATGATCCCCAAACCGAAGCGATTGGATCAATACATTGAGGTCGTTGCTTTCTTTACCGATATGTGCCGGATCGGCCACCGATACGCCCTGCACTGTCGGAAACCAAAGTGTACCGTCGGCCATTGCCCATCCTGCAGGATAAAATCCGCCATTGGTTTCAGCATTGGGCATGCCGTCGAAGGCATTGAACAACCGCACCGCCATCCGGTCTTTACCACCTGCTTTTTTTGCGCGGATCATTTCTTCCACAGATACCCGTTGTAATCCCTGGTTGCCTGTGAGCCACAGAAAACCTTTCGAATCTTCCAGCATACGATAGGATTCCCTGAAAAATAATCCGGTTGTTTTATCCAGCAATTGAAACTTCCCTCCGTATTGTACGATCAGTCCTACATCCGTGCTCATCCACATATCACCCTCCCGGTCGGTATAGAAATCATAGACAATTTCTCCCTGAAATCCCTCTTTGTGATGATATCGTGCTATCTGTCCTTCCCTGTCCATTTTGAATACACCGTTTCCACGGGTACCGAACCAGATATTCTGCTGTTTGTCTTCATAGGCCGCGATGATATTGGGCCGGTCGCCCGATGGCGGTTCTACCGCTTTGATCACATCATTCTCATCCATTACATGGAGCCCACCCAGGCGCGTGGTAATCCAGAGACGGTTGCGCGAATCATTGAAAAGACAGATCACCCCGTTGTTCAGCAATCCGTCTTTTGTAGTGTATTGCCTGTCGATACGGCCGGTTGTGTTATTGAAACGCGTAAGACCATTTGTGCTGCCGATATAAACATAATCCCCTCTTCCATAGATCGACAATACCACATTGTTGGCCAATCCGTTGGTCTGATCAAATTTGGTAAGCAAGCCATTGGCCCAGCGATGCACGCCTTTTCCGGCGGTGCTGATCCACTGATCGCCATTGGGATGTTGATAAATGGCGAGGATGATTTTACCGCCAAGCTCCTGCTGTGGTAACGGTCCGCCGAGCAGTGCCGGGCGCAGTTGCAGCAACCCCGACGAAGTAGTACCCATCCACACAATTCCTTTGCTCGTGGTTAAGATGGAGCGGATACCATCATGTTCGTGACCTGCCTGAGCCGGTGTGATCAGTTTACCGTTTTCCACTACCTGGTATCCGGCACTACGGGTACCTACCCACAGCCGTCCGTCGGAAGCGTAATGCAAACTATTGATGAAATTTTCCCTCAATCCGTTTTTGTCCGAATACCAGGTGGTATCGGTTGACAGATGACAGAGACCGCGCGATGCCGCTCCAAGCCATATCGAGCCATCTGCGGCAGGTTCTATTGCCAGTATTCCCACACCGTTGAACAACGGATGCGGACGTGGCACGGGATCGTTGCCACTGATACGGTAAAGGCCCTGTGACGTACCGATCAGCAGCCCGTGTGTACTTTGCCTGATCACTTCAATGGAAGAGCCCATACCCCGTTCCCATTGCGGATAGTTATAAATGGAATCGCCATTCAGCACCAACAGTCTTCCATTGCTGGTACCGATCCAGAGTTTACCCTGTCTGTCTAATTCAATGCTTTTGATCCATCCGCCGCTTACACGGTCGCGCAGGTCCCATACCCGCTCTACTTTGTGCGAAAGGCGTACGATAGAATTGCTTCCCGCGGCCCACACGTTGCGGCCGGAAACAGCAAAGTCATAAAAAGTATGGGAAATCAGTGCCGGCGTATTAGCCATGTTGATGAGCGAAAACTCTGCACCATCGAAACGAAACAATCCTTCTTCCGTTGCACCCCACAGATAACCCGTACTGTCCTGTACTACACGGTACACAGTGTTCTGCGGCAGGCCGGACTCATTGTTCCAGCTCCGGTAGACAAAATTATATGGGTCGCCCGCGGTGGCAGGCTGTGCGTATGACGGGATACACAGACTACATAACCAGTATATTATCCAGCAGCAAAAAAATCGTATAAAAAAAAGCGTCTTTCTCTTACACAGGTTAGGTTGGTATCCCTTGACCAACAACTCCTCCATTCGGTATAGGTTCGTTACTTATTCCGGTGGCAGCTTACTGTTTCCGGATTTGACAAGATTATTTGCAATAATAAGAAGACCGGGAATATGACAATCAAATACCCCGTTTTTCTTGGATATGTTCAATAAAAGCATTGAAAAATTGACATTTGACAAGTTTCGGATGCCTATTCGAACCGCAGACACATGTCGCGGAAATTGAAATGAAGCTTTTCAAACTTGCCGATGAGATCCTGGCCGATATTGCCATAAAAGTGCGCCCTCTCGGAATTTGTAACTTCCCTGAACAACTGCACCGAGTCTACCGCCACGGGCACGCCGTTAATCCTTGGACTAAATGTTACAAAATAACCGGGAGCCGTGGTGGTGCCGCCGGCGCCGCTGTAGGACAGTTGCGTGGCTTTATAACGTTTGGAAATATCCCGGCGGTGTTTACGGAAATATTTCTGGTACAACTGCGTTCCGCGGGCGCCGGAGTCGAACGTGTAATTGTCGCCATCCAGTTGCAGAATGGGTGTTAAAAAGTCCAGGGCAAGATTCTGTTCGGTGCAGGTGATGAATGTTTTGTTCACGATCAACTCGTCTTTGCGGGTGATCTGAAAATCGCCAAACGCTTCGATTACGGGAAAACCGATGATGCCATTGATCTGGTAACCGATCTGCGGAAAAGCGAGGGCAGAATCAGGGAACACCAGGAATACGGCATTGCGTACTTCAATATCACCGATTTTGAAAGAGGGACAAACAGCCAGTTCGGCATTTACTTTAATACCCGTAATCGCTCCTACTTCGATTTGGGTATCGGGCATGATCCGCATCCCAAATGTGCGGGCAGTCGATTTTGTAACCGTAGAAAGATTGGCACCCGTGTCGAATACAAAATCTTCTTCTGCATCGCCGGATTTCACTTTGAGGTTGGTGAGCATCACCTTGTCACGTGTAAACTGCAGCCTGGTACTTTCGGCTACTGTCACCTGCTGGGCAGGTTCACCCCGTAATGCACCCCATATTTTGCGGGTGTTGGCATAATCATCGCGCTCGTCTGCGCTGAGCTGCGCATTGTAGTTTTCCAGTATATCATTTATTGCAGCCCAGGCTTCGCCGTAGGCAAACAGTTTTCCGCAATTTGTTTGACGCAGGCCCAGCAGTTGCAGCTTGGCAGCAGGACCTAAATCATTTCCATATTTGGAAAAAAGAGAAGCGATCCGCTCGTTGGACTGACCGAGACGATTGAAAACATTATCAATTTTTGCTTCGCAAAGCCATTGTTGTTTTTCTGAAAGCTGGCTTTGACTGGCCTTGTAAAGATCCCGTGCCGCAAAAAAATCCTTATCGCTGAAAAGCGCTTCAATCCTGTTGTAGACCTGGTCAGGAGTTTCCGTTGTTTTCTTGTTGGCAGCACAACCTGTCAGTATAACAAAGCTCATGTATAAGAATAGCCGGTGCATGGGAAGGTTTTTTAAGATTCTAAGTTAGGTTAAACAGATGGTATAAGGTATAAGGTGGAAGGTATAAGGTGTAAGGTAAACAGCCGTTGTAAGTTATAAGTATTAAGTTATAAGTTTTAAGCGGTGCACTGAGCCTGTCGAAGTGTAAACAGCCAGGGCGAAGGTGTAAGGCTTCTACTCCATGGTTCCTGTGTACACGAACAATGGCATTGACTATTCACCATTCACTGATTGACTTATTCACTTATTCACTCCCGAGCCTTCGGGATGACGATTCACCTATCTTTGCCCGGCTTTGCAAAGCACTTAAATAGTAATCTTATGTCGGTTCCGGCCTTCTCTCCTTACCAGCGGTTTGTCGTCGCGCTGCTGGCGCTCCTGCAGTTCACCGTTGTTCTTGACTTCATGGTCTTGTCGCCACTCAGCGATGTATTGATGAAATCAATGGATATTTCTACCAGACAATTTGGTTGGGTGGTGTCGGCTTACGCCTTCAGCGCGGGCATTTCCGGCATTCTCGCGGCGGGTTTCGCCGATAAATTCGATCGCAAAAAATTATTGCTTTTCTTCTATATCGGTTTTATTGGCGGCACGGCCTTCTGTGCGATGTCCGGTAATTACGTCATGCTGCTCTCGGCCCGCATCGTAACCGGTTTGTTCGGCGGCGTCATCGGTGCCATTTCCATGGCTATTATTGCCGATCTGTTTGCCGTGCAGCAACGCGGCCGCGTAATGGGTATCGTGCAAATGGGTTTCGCAGTAAGCCAGGTGCTCGGTATTCCCGCGGGTCTTTTCTTTGCCAACAACTGGGGCTGGCACAGTTCGTTCTGGATGATCGTGATCCTGGCCATCCTTGTTGCCCTGTCCATCATCTGGTTACTAAAACCTGTGACAGCTCACCTGAGTATACAACGCAACAAATCACCTTTCCTTCATTTCTGGCACACGTTGCAGAGCAGAAGATACCGTACAGGTTTTGCCGCCACGGCCCTGCTGTCTGTCGGCGGATTTATGATGATGCCTTTTGCCAGCGTTTTCCTGGTAAACAATATTCAGATTCACCACGACGATCTGCCCATCATTTTTCTCTGCACGGGTATTGCCTCGATCGTGATCATGCCGGTAGTAGGGCGCCTCAGCGATAAGGTCAATAAGTTCAGTTTGTTTGTAGCTGGTTCTGCATTGGCCATGGCGATGGTGCTCATTTATACCAATCTTGTACCGGTACCGTTGTGGGCAATCATTTTGCTGAACATGGTGATGTTTGTCGGCATTATGAGCCGCATGGTGCCTGCCATGTCGCTGGTGACGTCTATCCCTGCCATGTCTGACCGCGGTGCATTTATGAGCATCAACAGTTCTTTACAGCAAATGGCCGGAGGCATTGCGGCCATCGTTGCGGGCGCAATCGTGGTACAACCGGCAAAAGAAGCTGCGTTGCTGCATTACCCCTTACTCGGATTGGTAGTGGTGGGCGCTATGCTGGTATGTGCCATATTTGTTTACCGTGTAAGCAAACTTGCTACTGACCCGGCTTCATAAGGCAGGGGTCTTTTCTCCGTGTATCGATGATGTAGCGGATCTTCCATTGACCGCCGGTACGCACCAGGGTAAACGCGTTCACCCCGCAGTGGCTGAATTTTTTCTTATAAAAAAAACTGTAAGGCGTCCATACCACGGCCATGTTGCCATCGATATGAACGGCTCCGAAACTGATCTGCTCATCGGCATTGCCCGGTTCTTCTTTTTGTAAAAAAGCGGCGAATGCGGCGGGCGATTCGCGCTGCACCTTCACCTGTCCGTCGCGGGTGGTGAGGACTGTTTCCAGCACGGCGCTGTCGTCGAATACGGTCAGCAAAGCCGCCGCATCGGCGTCCTGCATGGCTTTGAACATCTGGTTTACTTTGGCTTTAACACTATCTTCAGTTGTTTGGGCATTTGTATTAACAAAAAGCAAAACCGCTGTTAAGAGGGAGATAAAATGACGCATAACGTGATTTTTTGGGCAAACTATTGCATGTTTTGATCGTCCAAAAGAAAAAACGAATGCGTATGAAAACAACACAATTAGTACCAGCGGTCGCTTTACTGGCAATGACGGTTATTTTCGCCAGTTGTGGCAGCAGCCGCGAGGTGCATGTATATGGTCCGCCTCCACCGCCGCCCTCATCCTTTTCGCTGGTAGTCACGGCTGGTCCGGGTTTCCCGGTGAGCCGATATCGCGATGGACGTTACTATTACCGAAGCCCGCAGGGGTATACTTACTGGCGCGGCAGCGACAACCGCTATTACCTGGATCGCCGTTATATGAACCGCCGCTATTATAATCATCCGCAGTATCATTCGTGGAAGAGGGATCACAGGCATTACTATCGCGGGCGTTGAGGGCGTGAATCGTCATCCCGAAGTCTCGGGAGTGAATAAGTCAATGGGTGAATAATGCACTCAAAGGAGCAAATCGCAAATCAGATGAGTTCCCGATATTCCTGATTGTTGTGTTCACGGAGCTGTCGCGAATTGAAAAAAGGTGAATGAGTACCTCATTCACCTTTTACTTATAACTTATAGAGGGTATATCTTACACCTTATGCCTTATGCCTTACACCTTACACCTTACACCTTATACCTTAGCCCGAAGTGTCGGGCCTTATACCTTATTTCAGATAGCCTAGTATCCGCAGCATACTCTGCGCAGATTGCTGTTTGGCATATACCCAATCCGTCAATTTGCCTTTATTGTCGTAGCCGACAATCACGTGCTGGGGCGAAGGAATCAGACAGTGCTTGATACCACCGTAACCGCTGATCTGATCCTGGTACGCGCCTGTATGGAAGAAGCCCACATAAAGCGGTTCGGGACTGTCGCCTTTTTTCGGCAGGAACACTTCGTTGATATGTTCTTCAGAATCGTAATAGTCGTGGCTGTCGCACGTGATGCCTCCCAACACCACCCGTTGGTATTCTTCATCCCATTTATTAATGGGCAGCATGAGGAATTTTTCACCAATACCCCATGTATCGGGCAGGGTGGTGATGAACGATGAATCGATCATGTACCAGGTTTCGCGGTCGTTCTGTGCCTTTTCGCCGATAACGCTGTAGATGTGCGCCATGCTCTCTCCCACCGTGTAGCTGCCAAACTCCGTATAGATATTCGGCATTGGCACTTTTGATTTCTTGCAGGCGGCCTTGATGTTGCGCACAATTTCGTTGATCATGAACTGGTAGTCGTATTCAAAGCCCAGTGAGTGTTTGATCGGGAAGCCACCGCCGATGTTGATCGAATCCAGTTCGGGACAAATCTTTTTCAACTGGCAGTAGAGGTTGATGATCTTGTTCAGCTCACTCCAGTAGTAGATGTCATCTTTGATGCCTTTGTTCAGGAAAATGTGCAGCATCTTGAGCTGGAACTTGCTTTCATAACCTTCGATACGGTCAACATAAAATTCGAGAATATCCTTTGCACGGATTCCCAGTCTTGATGTATAGAAAGGGAAATTCGGTTCTTCTTCGGCCGCCACGCGGATACCGAGTTTGAACGGAACCTTCACCGTTTTGGCATACTCCTTCAGTTCATCTTTATTATCGAGCACGGGTACCACGTTCTGAAATCCTGAGTTGAGCAGGCTGGCGATCCGGCGCGTATAGCTCTTCTCCTTGTAGCCGTTGCAGATGATATGAATATCCTTGTTGATCTTCTTGCGTTCGTACAATTTCTTGATGATCTCGATATCGTAAGCATAAGAAGTCTCGAGATGAATTTCATGTTTGAGTGCTTCCTCCACTACGAAAGAGAAATGCGAACTTTTGGTACAATAGCAATAAAAATATTTCCCTTCGTAACGGTGTTTTTTAAATGCGTTTTCAAACATGGCTTTTGCCTTGTTGATCTGCATACCGATTTTAGGGAGATAAGTTAACTTGAGCGGAGTACCGTACTTGTTGATCAGGGCTTTGAGATCAAGCCCGTTGAATTGAAGATACCCATCGACCACATCAATGCCTTCCTGTGGAAAATTGAATGTCTGCTTTACGAGATCGCTGTATGAATTGTTCATTTTAATCAGCCCGCGGCGCGCGGGTCGTCTACCCGGTTAACAAAAAGTAACGGGCAAAAATAAAACATTGAAAAAAATACGCCGGAAATATTTTCGGCGCTACCAGCGGTAGACGAACCGGAGTTGTACCTGGAAAAGTTTGACCGGATGTTCGTAAATATCAGCTACCCGGTGTTCGTGCTCTTCATTGGTGCTTACGTTTACAAAACGGATGTTGAGCGGTTTTCCTTCGGAGGGGTTGGTAACATTGGTTTCATATACCTTACCCATATTGGCATATTCCTGTTTGCCGCCACCGATGCAGGAAAAGCCCAGGTCGATGAAGGAGCGGTTGCGGGCTTTGCTTTTGCTGATATCGTACAGGAGCCCGGCGCCACCGCCGGCGTACCAGGTATAATCTTTTACGGTTGTCCGTTTTTCCAGGGGCCGGCAGCCATCTTCGTCATGTGGATCTTCTACATACAGGGTGCTGTACATACTGAGCATTCCCGCCATTATCTGTCCGTAAGGCACCAGTCTTTTGCTGTGGTCGGTACGGGGCTTCTCAAACCGCGCGCGGGCGCCTACGGTACCGATCTGGCTGTTGAGGTTCACGTCTGTTTCGGTGGAACTGCCATCGCGGAAAGTGAAGGTCTGGCGGCGACTGGATGAGCCGTAGGTGCCTACCTGCAGGTCGGCTCCGAGCCATATAAAGGGTGCTTTTTTAAGGGAAAACAACATTTCCATGGTGAGACCGTGTTCAGACTTGAAACCTTTTTTCATTTCACCACCGGGTAAAAACAGGTTGTAACCTATACCGATCTGTCTGTTCTGAGCCTGGAGGAATAATCCGGCCAGTATGAGCGCGCAGGAAAAGAAGAACTTTTTCATAAGCGTTTATTTGTTGGAAATGGCACCCTGAATTTACGGAAAATGGTAGTATAGGGCAAAAAAAGACCACGCCGTAGCGTGGTCCTTCTCTCCTGAAGCAGGAATTTATTTTACAGAATCAACCAGTGTTTTGAACGTTTCCGGGTTGTTCATAGCCAGGTCAGCCAGGACTTTACGGTCGAGGGTGATGCCTTTTTTCTGCAGTTTGTTGATGAACTCAGAATAAGTGAGGCCTTCAGCGCGAACGGCCGCGTTGATACGGGCGATCCACAGTGAACGGTATTCTCTTTTCTTGAGTTTACGGCCTACATACATGTAGGTCATACCTTTCTCAACAACGTTCTTGGCAACCGTTAATACGTTTTTACGTTTGCCATAGAAACCTTTGGCTTGTTTTAATATTTTTTTGCGGCGAGCTTTGGAAGCTACTGCATTTTTTGAACGAGGCATATCTTAAGCGTTTAAAAGTAAAGATTGGGGTTAACTGAAACACCGCTCTGCGCGGTCTGCCGGCTTATTTCAGGCGCAGCAGGCGTTTAACGAAATTCATGTTGGACTTGGCCACTACTCCGTCAACACGCAGCGCTCTTTTACGCTTGGTAGATTTTTTGGTCAGGATGTGACGCTTGAAACTTTTCTGGTGGGTGATCTTACCAGTCGCAGTCACTTTAAAGCGTTTCTTTGCGCTGGAGTTTGTTTTTACTTTAGGCATTATAACCTTGTTTATTTAATTACACCTTTGAGGCGTTCCCAAACAGTCGGGATCCTTGTCGGGCCTCTTCAGTAATGTATCCGCTTGTACCAAACAAAACGGGGCGCAAAGTTAAGTAATCTGTTTCAGTTTACCTAAAGTGCACCCCGTTTTCTTGGATCAGCTTTAAATGGCTGAGTTCAAAGTAGTTGACAGTTTCAATAAGTCAATAGGTGAATCAGTGAATATTGACTTATTGACCTATTCACTTATTTCTTCGGATCAAGAATATTATCAATCCTGCTCGCCACATCCTGCAGGTGAGCACGGCTCATCGCATCAGCAGTGCCCGCAGCAGCATTCTTCGCTTCCGTACGCAGCGCCGCCAGATGGGCACGCACCGCACTGTAAACGTCCGAATTCTCAATTGCCGGAGCAGACGGGCCGGATGAACGGCCGCCGCCACCACCGATCAGCGTCATCGTGCTGGCCGGAGGATTCAGCAGCTTGTCCAGCACACCAACGTACGCTTTCTGCAGGTTACGACGGTAAGGATCGATACGGCTGCGCGTTTTCAGCTCAGACCAGATGCCGTTTTGCAGATCGCTCAGCAGTTCGCTGATTGTGTAAGCCTTCGCTCCTTCAACCGTTTCGCCTTCCACCAGCTTGCCGAGGTTGCGGCCAGACAGCAGGCTGTTCAGCGTTGACTCCTGCAGCGACAATACGGTAGCTGTTCCGCTGATACCCGTTTTCGCGAAGATCGATTGATCCAGCAACCAGGTCGGCGTTTTGAACAGGTTGTTTTGCAGGAATGTTACGGCTTCTTTCTGTTTTGCTTTCGGTACGTATTCATATACCACACCTTTCTCTTCTACTGTACGCAGTGTTTCCATGATGCCGCCCACATATCTTGTTACATGGCTCATGTACATCGCAAACTGGTTGCGCACTTCGCCATACATCATACGCAGGTTGTCATAGTTCTTGTTAGGCTCGCGAGTCCATGCCTCCAGATTAGGTATGATGCGCTTCAGGTTGAGGATGCCGTAGTAGGCTCCTTTCATGGCGTCATCGCCTACTTGCTCGCGCTGCGAACGCGGATCATCAGGATTGTTTTCGCGGCCAAACCACAGACGGTTGTCTTTGAGTTTGTTGATCACCCACTGATTAAGGTGTGCTTTTTCCGCATCTTCACTCGCATATTGCGGGAAAAGGCGATAACCCCACTCTATCGACCAGTCGTCATAATCACCGATGCGGGGGAACAGGCCAACGCGGGAGATGTTATCTTCCGGCTGTGCCACGTAGTTGAAACGCGCATAGTCCATGATCGAAGGTGTATGGCCATTCTTTTCAACCCACGCTTTGTCGCGCAGTTTTTCTACGGGCACGGTAGAACTGGATCCGTAGTTGTGTGGCAGACCGAGGGTATGTCCCACTTCGTGAGAAGATACGAAACGGATTAACTGCCCCATCAGTTCGTCGTCGAACAGCATTTTGCGCGCGCCGGTATCCACAGGTGAAGCCTGTACAAAATACCAGTTGCGGATCAGTTGCATTACGTTGTGGTACCAGTTGATATGGCTTTCCATGATCTCACCGGTACGTGGATCGCTGATGCTCGGGCCACTTGCGTTGGCAATATCGGAAGGTTTGTACACGATCGCTGAGTAGCGTGCATCGTCGAGGCTCCATTCAGGATCTTCCTGTTTGGTCGGCGCTTCGCGTGCATAGATCGCGTTTTTGAAACCTGCTTTTTCAAATGCTTTGGCCCAGTCGTTCACACCCTGGATCAGGTAAGGCACCCATTTTTTCGGCGTAGCCGGATCGATATAAAACACGATAGGCTTCTTCGGCTCTACGAGTTCGCCGCGTTTGTATTTTTCCCAGTCGCCGTCTTTGGGCTCAAGCCGCCAGCGTTTGATCAGGCGAACAGATTCCACACCCTGGGGATTGGCATCAAAATCGGTATAACCCACAGCGAAATAACTCACGCGTGGATCATAATAACGTGGCTGCATTTTTTTGGCCGGAAGTACTACCCAGGAACTGTTCAGTTCGAGGGTAACGTTGCCGCCCGGAGAGCTCATTGCCCCGGGTGCAGGTGTGCGTCCAAAAGTTTTTACGGTGGTCAGTTCCACGTTCATCGGATAAGAACGTACGGTGGAGATGTACGACTTGTCGGTTTGCTGCGAACCGATGCGGAGCGCAGATTTGAAGGAGCTGTTGAAACCGAGGATATCGTTGTCGCTGTTCACGTAGTCGGTGATGTCGATAACGGTGCCTGTGATGGTCGTTGGCAACACTTTCACATCGAAAGAAGCTACGATCGGTTGAATATTGGAATTCCTGACCGACATGAACATGGGTGACAGGGAGTCTTTGGCATATTCCGAGTAAGAGATGTTGCGCAGGAATACCTTGTTGTTGGGGCCTTTGTCGAAGGCTACCACGTTTTGCCCGATCTGGTCTCCGGCATAACCGAAGAATCCGTTGCGGATGCCGCCGCCGGATTTGGAGATGCGGTTAACTACGAGGAGTTCACGTCCGAAAACGGAATCCGGGATTTCAAAAAAATACTTGTCGTCTACTTTGTGCACCCTGAAGAGACCGTCGTCGGTAACGGCTTTGTCGGTGATGACATCCTTGTAAGGCTTGGGACCTTGTGAGGCACCTGCACCGCCGCGTCCTGCCGGAGGACCGCCGGCAGGCCGTGTCGTGTCTGCTTTGGGTTGTTGTGCTGCGGCTGCAAGATGCAGCAGAATGGCCGCAGCGGCCAATGAGGATCGAATTAACTTCATGCCTGGCTTAGTTTATAATTTTAACGTCTCAATATACGCCAGCCAGGCTTTTAGTCGGTCAATTATTTACATGAACGGCAATCCCCGCGTTACTGCGGGGATTGTGTTCTTTTATTCTTTCGGCTTATCTGACTTTTTCTTGGCGCCTTTCGGTGCAAACATCGCCAGCATCCGTCGCCCTTCCAGTTTCGGCATACTTTCCAATACACCTACTTCTGCCAGGCGCTCGGCAAATTTCAGGAGGAGCAATTGCCCGCGGTCCTGGAATTGAATAGCGCGGCCTTTGAATTGTACATAGGCTTTCACCTTGTTGCCATCTTTCAAAAAGCCTTCGGCATGTTTTGCTTTGAAGTCGAAGTCGTGATCATCCGTGTTGGGGGTAAACCGGATTTCTTTCACTTCGGAGACTTTGCTTTTCGCTTTCATCTCCTTCTCTTTCTTCTTCTTATCGTAAAGAAACTTGTTGTAGTCAATGATCTTACAAACCGGGGGATCTACCTGCGGGGAAATTTCAACCAGGTCGAGTTGTTGTTCCTGGGCGATGCGCAGGGCATCCTGGGTGTTGTAGATACCAACTTCCACGTTGTCACCTACCAGGCGAACCTGTGGTACGCGAATGAATTGGTTGATCCGGTGTTCGGCTTCTTTACGGGGCATGAATCGTCCCTTGAAACCACCTTTGTTAAAGCCACCGCCGCCGGGTCTGAATCCGCCGCCGGGCGGTCTGTTGAACCCGCCTCCGGGTTTTTGAGGTACTGCCATTTACATTTTTTAGTTTAAAAATTGATTTGGTACGGTCTTCCGGCTTAGAGAAGACCTTGTGACGGTTTTTAATCGGACCGTCTTTCCGATTTTTCTTCGCTGGCTTCGGCCAGAAATGATTCAATTGTTTTTGTTCCGAGGTCGCCTTTACCCTGACGGCGTACGGCTACGGTTCCTTCTTCCATCTCTTTCTCTCCCACGATCAGCATATACGGTACTTTGAGCAATTCGGTGTCCCGGATTTTCTTTCCGATCTTTTCCTGCCGGTCGTCAACCTCTGCACGAATATCCGCTTTTTTCAGCTTCTTTGCCACTTCTTTTGCATAATCCAGGAATTTGTCGCTGATCGGCAACACTTTCACCTGCAAAGGCGCCAGCCACAGCGGAAATTTACCTGCATAGTGCTCCAGGAGGAACCCGATGAACCGTTCATGCGTACCCAGTGGCGCACGGTGAATGATCAGCGGAGTATCCGATTTGTTGTCCTGTGTCGCAAACTCCAGTTTGAAACGGCGGCCCTGCGCAAAGTCAACCTGGTTGGTAGCCAGGGTAAATTCGCGGCCGATGGCGCTCCAGATCTGCACGTCGATCTTGGGGCCGTAGAAAGCGGCTTCGTCCTGTACTTCCACGAATGGTGTACCTGTCTTCACCAACACGTCGCGTACCATGGTCTCGGTCTCTTTCCACAACTCCGGTTCGTCCACGTATTTCTGTCCCAGCTTTTCCGGGGAGTGCAGCGAAAGACGCATCACATATTTTTCGATGCCAAAGATCTTGAAGTATTTCAGGTACATTTCATTTACCGCCCGGAACTCATCATAGAATTGTTCTTTGGTACAGTAAATATGCGCGTCGTTCATATGCAAACATCGTACCCGCATTAAGCCAAACAATTCGCCGCTCTGCTCGTAGCGGTAACAGGTTCCGTATTCGGCCAGCCGCAGCGGAAGATCTTTATAGCTGCGGGGTTCCGCAGAGAAGATTTTATGGTGATGCGGGCAGTTCATGGCCTTCAGGTAATACTTGGTTCCATCGAGTTCCATTGCGGGGTACATGCTGTCCTCATAGTACGGAAGGTGTCCGCTGGTGAGGTACAGGTTCTCTTTGGCGATATGCGGTGTCACCACGCGTTTATAACCCGCATCCTCTTCGGTTTCTTTGGCCAGCTTCTCCAGTTCTTCGATGATGATGGTACCATTGGGCAGCCACAGCGGCAGGCCGGGTCCTACATCATCGTCCATGGTGAAGATACTGAGTTCGCGTCCCAGCTTGCGGTGGTCGCGCTTGCGGGCTTCCTCCAGCATGGCCAGGTATTCGTCGAGTTCTTTCTGCGCGGGGAAAGTAACGCCGTATACGCGGGTCAGCATTTTATTTTTCTCACTGCCCTTCCAGTAAGCGCCGGCCACACTTGTAAGCTTGATGGCTTTGATGAAACCGGTATTGGGAATATGCGGGCCGCGGCAGAGATCGGTAAATTGTCCCTGGGAGTAAAAGGTAATTTGCCCGTCCTGGAGATTTTCCAGCAGATCGAGTTTGTACTCGTCGCCTTTTTTATTGAAATAATCAACAGCGTCTTTTTTGCTGATCTCCTGGCGTGTGAACAGGTTGTTCTGTTTGGCCAGCTCGTTCATTTTCTTTTCGAGCTTTGCCAGGTCCTCTTCGGTGATCTTGTTGTCACCAAGATCCATGTCGTAGTAAAAGCCATTTTCCACGGGTGGACCTACCCAGAATTTCACACCGGGGTATAGCGATTCCACTGCTTCTGCCAGCAGGTGCGCAGAAGAATGCCAGAACGTGCTTTTTCCTTCCGTATCGGCCCAGGTGAGCAGTCGCAGCGTAGCATCCGTATGGATAGGACGCGTGGCATCCCACACTTCTCCGTTGATGTCAGCGGCCAATACTTTCCGGGCCAGCCCTTCGGAAATAGATTTCGCAATGTCCAGTGCGGTCGATCCCTCGGGATACTGTTTCACCGCACCATCCGGTAGTGTAATATTGATCATGTTGTTGTTTGCTTGAAAACGGGTTACCTGTGCCTGCCTGTCCCGTGCGGATATCCGGTTATCTGAGGAAGAAGCCTGAAGTATCTGACCCGGTAACCAGGAACCGGAAACCGGTAACCAGATTTTGGATGGCAAAATTAACAAACTCTTGCCGGAGTGCAATCAACGGGTAGCAACAAAATCCTTAGTTTTGACGACCGATGAAGAGTTGTCCACGAAAATTCCTCCTCCTCGCCTTGGTTTTTGCTTGTACAGCGTGCCTGCGCCTTGCCGCACAGAATATCGACGGCATCTGGCGGGGTTACTTTATTGACCGTTCCGGCGAGCAGTACAAACTGGAGTTCCAGATCAAGCGAAGCAGCCAGACCGGCGTTACCGGCGTTTCCTATTCTTATCTCGATGTGCGTTTCTATGGCAAAGCGACCATGACCGGTAGTTTTATCAAGACAGGCGCCAACCTCAAAATCCGCGAAATAAAAACCGTGGAAGTAAAGAACATGGAAGGCAACGGCACCTGCATCATGAACTACAACCTGGTGTACAGCCGCTCCGGCCGCGAAGAATACCTCGAAGGCACCTTCCTTGGCAAACAGGAAGTACAGGGCGTCAATAACCCCTACGAATGGGGCGACTGCGGAGGTGGTAAAGTATTTCTCCGCCGCGTGCCTACTTCAGACTTTTACATAGAGCCTTTTCTGCGTAATCCGGCAAAAACGACACCGCCGCCTGTGGTAAAAACAGACAAGCCGGTAAACAACACGCCGAAACAACCACAAAAGCCCGTTACCAACCCACCTGTGGTAAAAACACCGCCGGCCAAAACGCCTGTGCCAACACCGGTGATACCCAAAGACACGGCACGCTCCACACCCGTAATACCGCCGGCCAGACAACCAGTGGCAGTTACGCCGCGTCCGGAAGTATTGAAAACGCGCCAGAACGAATTGACCAAAATACTGGAAGTAACCAGCCCGGCCGTTACCGTCAAACTATTCGACAATGGTGAGATCGATGACGACACTATTTCTGTTTATCTCGATAATAAACTGGTACTCTCGCAACGCCGGCTTTCTGCTTCTCCCCTGAGCCTGCACCTGACCATGGAAGAAGATGGAGAAGAGCATGAACTGGTAATGGTGGCGGAAAACCTCGGACGCATTCCTCCCAACACTTCCCTGATGATCGTGGAAGCAGGTGAAGACAGGTTCCGCGTGCAGATCACTTCTACCAAACAAAAAAATGCGGTCGTGCGATTCCGTTATAAAAAGCGGACTTTGTAGCACCGCCGGTTGGCTATGACAGCCATTCATCATTCTTTGATAAAACCATTCGCTGCGGCGGATTATCTTCAATCCTGATTCATTTTATCTAAACACTGCTGTGCTGATGCGCTATTGCTTTTTCCTTGCTGCACTTATTTTCACCCAGCTTGTCTCTGCACAGCAGGTTAATGGGATATGGAAAGGAAAACTGGTGATGGAACCAGGTGGATGCTTTCCCGTGTACCATATGGAACTGCAGATTACCGTCAACGGTACGAAAGTGACCGGCAGTTCTTATCACTATTCAGATACTACCAATTTCGTAAAAGAAGAATTTGAGGGCAGTTACGACACGGTGTCCAAAATTCTCCACATCCAGGAAACCAAAGTAGCTACTTTCCGTATTCCTGCCGATTGCACACCTTGTATAAAACGATATGTACTCGAATATCACACAGATGGTAAGGAGGAACAATTGAGGGGTTCATGGACAGGTAAAACTTTAGAGCGTAGCCTGGATTGCCCGCCGGGGAGTATTGTCCTCACACGTTCACAGAAATCAGACTTCACACCCCCACCTCCGCCAAAATTAACAAATCGTAATAACGAGCTGGTAAGAGAGCTTTATGTTGACACAGGGAAGATACGCATCGACTTCTATGATAACGGTCAGATCGACGGCGATACGATCACCGTATTCGTCAATAATATACCGGTTATTTCCCGCGAAATGCTTTCACTCAAACCTATTACTACCTATGTAACCATTGATGCACTGCATCCCGAACATGAGATCGTGATGTTTGGCGAAAACATGGGTACGATCCCTCCCAATACGGCCTTAATGATCATCAAAACAAAAGATGAACGTTATCAGCTTTATCTCACTTCAGATGAAAAGAAAAACGCCATGGTGCGTTTGATCTATCGCAAGCCCGATAAAAAGTAATCCGTTTTCTTCTGGCATGATTTTTTTCTATATGGCGGTATAAATATACTCGTATGAAGAAATTATTTCTCGCGGGTGCAGCGCTGATTGCGTTTGCTTCCGTCAATGCACAGAATTTGTCTCTCGGCCCCACCGCAGGTTTCGGTCACAGTTGGGATAATGGTGACTTTGGTAATGATGCCAATAAAAAGTTCCATGCATCTCCGAACATCGGTGCAAAGGTTGTTTACAGCTTTGTAAGTAATTGGGGTATCAGTGCAGATGTCCGTTTTTCCAGCGAAGGTGCTACGGTAAAAAATGAAGACAACGAAGAGTTGAGATTGCGGTCTAATTATATCCGCATCCCGCTGCAGGGTATTTATTTCTTTGGCAAGTATGGCAATGCCATTCGTCCTAAAGTGTCTCTCGGTCCCTCATTCGGTTTCATGGTTGGCGGCAAAACCGACTACTATGAAGATGGCGAAAAAATCAGTCAGTCTGACTCCAAAGACAGAGTGAATGGTTTTGATGTGGGCCTTACTGCCGCAGCAGGCGCTAATTTCCGCCTTTCTCCTAATGTGTGGTTGAATACCGACCTTGCTTATTACCACGGTTTTGTTGATGTGAGCAAGACGACTATCAGCGCCAGAAACCGCAATATCGGCATCAATGTAGGTGTGCTTTTCGGTATCGGATCCGTTAAAAAATAATCCGGAACTATCCGTCTGCATAAAATGAAAGCCTGTCAATCGACAGGCTTTTCTATTTCCGTTAAATGTCTTTTTTTATTACATGATCGCTTTGAATGTGCCACTTACATCCACCAGTGCTGCGGAACTATTCATGGCTTTGCCGTTATAGGTTCCCTGTACCAATCCCGTAGTTGTATTGAAGGTGGTAATATTCACCGTGAAAGGCTGCGTAGGCATCGACATGTATACCGGCGTTACGCCATTCATCAGCAACATGGTTACCGCGCCACTTGCAGACGTGTAACTACCCACACCTAGAGAGCTGCTGCTGATGCGCAGTTGAAAAGTATAAGGAGGTGCGACCGCGTTCGCGCCACCGATTTCCAAAAGTTGAGAACCTCCTGCCGTTACCAGCAGTGCCGTGGCATCGCCGCCAAAATTATTGCTCCCCTGGATCAATGTCCATTTGAGATCCGTCGGCGGAGGTGCGGTGGCTACGGTAACAGTCACGTTACAGTTGGTGCTGCCTGCCGTAAAAGGCAAGGTGGTAGGTCCGGATGCTGCCGGTGTACCTGCACCTCTTAAGGTGATGGTGTTGCTTCCTGCTGTCAGTTGTCCTGTTGCGCTGAAGCTGATACCGTTTACTGCCGGAACCGAAATGGAGTAAGCGCCGGCTGTAGTAGCCGTTACGGATAACGTGATCGTGTTTGCAGCAGTGAGTGCCACACCTTGTGTATAGGTGCCGTTTACGGTTGCCGTGGCGCAATCAGCCGTGTATTGTGCAGGACCAAGAACCGTCAGCGGCACCGTACATGAACCTGGTGCAGCCGTTGCTATGGCAATATTGAAACTACCTGCGGCCGCCGGTGTACCCGAGCCCTGCAGCGTCACCGTTTGTGAGCCTGTAGTAATAACAGCTCCGGTGCCGGAAAACGTAATACCGTTGTTAGTAGTAGTAGCGATATTGTAGGTTCCGATCGTTGTTACGTTTATGGTAACGGTGAGGGTGTTGGTGGAATTGAGGGCTACCCCTTCGCCGTATGTGCCATTGGCCACACCACCAGAGCAATTACCGGGCGCACCCGTAAAGGTATAAACCGCCGGACCGCTCGCGCCGGAGGGCAATACAGGAACACTGACGAAACAGGATTGGCCATTATAACGTACTTCAAAATTGGAAATGCCTGCCGTATTGGGTGTGCCGGAAGCAGTAAGCTTGACGGATTGAACACCACGCGTAGTAAAAAAGCCCTGCGCGCGGAAGAATACACCATGAACGGTATCGGTATAAATCAGGTAAGCTCCGGGAGTGGTCACATCGATCGTTACATCGATGCTGTTGCTGCCCGTAACAGCTACGCCCTGCTCGTAAGTACCATTGATCGTTTTAGGGAGGCAGTCACCGGAGGTTTCCTCCTGCAACGAACCAACGGATGGGCTGGCACCAAATTCGAAACTGTATTCTTTGCCACACGAAGCCAGCATCACCACAAGCGCATTCAGCCAGAAAAGGAACCGTAATTTTTTAATCATAAAAGCAGAAAATTAAACAACGGCGTAAAAATACGCTATTTTCACAAGCGCGGCCACGGGTCTTTAATTCAACATGACTTCCGCTGGCCCCGAGGCTTAGAACAGTGGTTTTCATATTTTATTGTTTATGGCAAAAAAAAACCTGCTCCTGACCCTGTTGCTAGTGGTCATTCAATTGGTGCATGCGCAGAACTTCAGTGTACAGGAACTCACCTCCGGTACGGAAACCAGCCTGCGTGGCCTCAGCGTCGTTAACGACAACGTACTATGGGTCAGTGGAAGCAACGGCAAAGTGGGCCGCTCCACCAATGCCGGCAAAAACTGGAAATGGATGACGATCAACGGTTTTGAAAAAGCCGAATTCCGCGATATCGAAGCTTTTGGTCCCAATACCGCCGTGGTAATGGCCTCCGGCGAACCGGCCTATATGCTCAAAACAACCGATGCGGGTGAAACCTGGAAGATTGTTTTTCATGACGACCGTAAAGGCATGTTTCTCGACGCCATTGATTTCTTCACCCCTCAATACGGCATTGCCGTAGGCGATCCGGTTGATGGCAGGATCTTTTTTGCTGAAACACGTGATGCCGGCGACAGTTGGAAACAGATTCATCCCGATACGACAGCCAATCGCCCCGACTCCGGTGAAGCTTTTTTTGCCGCCAGCGGCACCAATATCCGTTATTTCCGCAATGGACGTTTTTACCTTGTAAGCGGCGGAGCAAAATCGCGCCTTTTCTCACACAACGGCGTGCGGCCAATGCCCATCATCCAGGGAAAGGCATCCGCCGGCGCCAATTCGATCGCCGTATTTGACCGCGGCAACATGAAAGGCAGCAGTCACTTTGTAGTGGTTGGAGGCGATTACCTGCAGGATACGCTCAGTAAAGACAATTGTTTTTATACAAAAAACGGCGGCAAAACATGGAAGGCGCCGAAGGAGCCGCCGCAGGGATATAAAAGTTGCGTGGAGTTTATGGATAAAAATGAACTCATCACCTGCGGTCCCACCGGCGTTGACATCTCCTTCAACGGTGGGCGCACCTGGCAAAAGATCAGCGATCAGGGATTTCATGTATGCAGGCTCGCGCGATTTGGCACCGCGGTTTATCTCGCCGGAAACAACGGACGCATTGCCCGTCTCGCATTTCCCTAAACCTTATTTGGAAAGATGATCGAGAATGTCCTTCACCGAAGGACGTTTCTTGTAATCGGCTTCGAAGTAACGATAGGTAATCGTTCCCTCTTTGTTAATCACATACGTAGCCGGAATGGGTAAGTAAGCGCCGTTTTTTCCATTCGCCTCTTCGAGTTTGAGACCGGTATTGCGATAACGCGTTTGCGTATTCACCGGCACTTCGTATTCCACTTCGTAAGCTTTCATGATCTTCAGCCCTTCGTCATACAATACAGGAAATGTTGCACCTGTTTTGCCAACGGTCTTCTTCACATTCGCCGATACCTCAGGAGAGATGGCAACGATGGTTGCTCCTTTTTCTTTCACCAGTTCAAGCGAATCCTGCAATCTTTTGAGATAACGATTGCAGTAAGGACACCATTCACCACGATAAAAAACCAATACTACTTTTCCTTTTTTCAACAAATCTTTCAGTCTGACGGTATTACCATTTTGATCGGTGGCCTTAAAGTCGGGGGCTTTGGAATTGATGAACAATCCTTCAGGAGCCTCCTGGGCTTTTCCATTGAATGCAAATCCGGCAACGATCAATAAAAGCAGAATGATTCTTTTCATGGTGAAAATTTACCCGTAAAATTAAAAAAATGACGACAGGCTGCCAGCCGGATTAACAAAAGATTATCCGTAAATTCGGCTACAACCTTATTAAACACTTGTCTTATGAACAACAGGCATCAGGCAAAGTACGTAAATAATCTATTTACGGCCTTCCTTTGCGTCAACGCAGCCGTCTTCCTCGTCTTTTACAGCCACAAAGCCGATCCTGCACATCACTACTGGATTCCCTGGTCACTCGGCGTTTGCACATTATTAACCACAGGCTTATTGCTGGGGGGCGCAGCATTCGTGCATAAAGTAAAAGCAGATCTGATCCGGCGGCAGCAACGGCGTCAACCCAAAGATCAACCTGCCTGAGTTGCCAGCGCCAACCGCATTTCATTGATTGCCTGCGCAGCCAGCCCCGGCTGTTCATAGCTGTCCGCATCGCCGGCAAAGGCCGGCTGCACGAACGCCATGCGACTCTTTTCTTTTGCGCGAAGCGATGCATGAAACTCAACACACCCCGTTTGCCCGGCCAATTGTGCTACATTCTCCGGACGCACGCCGCTGCCCGGCATGATGATAATACGGCCGGCGGCCGCTTCATTCAATTGACGGATCAACGCTACACCGTCGGGCGCTTGCAATTGCTGGCCTGATGTAAGTATCCGTTCGCAACCAATTTCAATAATTTCTTCCAGTGCATTCAACGGGTCATGACAGCGGTCGAATGCCCGGTGAAACGTAACACTCATCGGGTAAGCCGCATTGACCAGTTTTGCCATGCGGCTGCGATCGATGTGTCCGTCGCTGAGCAATATGCCGGCCACTACTCCATCGAAACCGAGTGCTTTGCAAATTTTCACATCCTCTATCATGCAGGCAAACTCATCGCGGGTATATAAAAAATCGCCGGAGCGGGGACGGATGATGGGAAACAGCGGAAGATCAAATTTCTCGCGGCATTGTCTGAGCACGCCGTAAGCGGGCGTAGTACCTCCTTCACCAAGATTACAACACAATTCAATCCTGTCGGCGCCGCCTTCCACAGCCAGTTGCGTGGTAGCAAAATCGCTGGTGGCTATTTCAAGCACATAGCTCATGATGTTTTCTTAAAGTAAGAGGGTGCATTGATCAATCGCTCACCTTTGGCGGTGCGGATAGCATAACTGAATCCCGGGTGAATGGCGTAAGATCCTGCCCTTCCTTTTTTATCCAGTGCAATGAAAGCTACCTGGATATCTTTCACCTTTTCTTTTTTGATGCGTACAATGCGTTCAATAATTTTTTTACAGGCCTGCTCCGGTGTGAGGCCCTGACGCATCATTTCCACTACTGCGCTGGAACCCGCTACGCGTATCACATCTTCGCCCTGGCCGGTAGCCGTACATGCGCCGACTTCGTTGTCGACATACAGGCCGGCCCCGATAATCGGGGAATCGCCCAGGCGGCCACGCATTTTAAAGCCCATGCCGCTGGTGGTGCAGCTTCCGCTGAGATTGCCTTTGGCATCAATGGCTACCATGCCGATGGTATCGTGATTAAATTCTCCTGAAGGCATGATGGACGGCGCAAAAGGTCCGTGTTCTTTGTTCTCCACATTGATCACGGGCTTGTATTCCGCATTTTTCAACCATTCCGTATAGGCTTTTTGTGCACCGGGAGAAAGTTCTCCCGACTCCAGAGGGAATCCTTCTGCTACGGCAAACTGCTGTGCGCCGCTTCCCACGAGCATCACGTGCGGTGTTTTTTCCATCACGCGCCGTGCTACGGACACCGGATGTTTGATCCGTTCCAGGAAGGCAACGCTGCCACAGTTGAACTGGTGATCCATGATGCAGGCATCAAGTGTTACAAAGCCGTCGCGGTCGGGATTGCCGCCTAATCCCACGCAGCAATTGATGCTGGATTCGGTAACCATCACTCCTTTTTCCACCGCATCGAGTGCCGCACCTCCGTTGCCCAGCACTTCCCAGGCTCCGCGATTGGCGGCGAGTCCGGCATCCCAAGTTGAAATAACCACAGGCCCGTTGCTAACGGATGCTTCGGCCGCCAGCACGTCTTTGGCAAGCAGACCGGCAAGTGATCCCAATGAAGCTGTTCTGATAAACTTTCGGCGATTAACCATGTTATTTGCATTAACGAACGCCGAAAATAAGTTTTAAAAAGACATTTTACCGGCAGAGCACCTGTAAATCAGGAAAAGTTTGAACCTTTGCACCGGCCGGTTATCAAAAGCCTTGCTTAATTATGCAGATAGAGATCATTTCAGGGAGTCCGCGCGAACAGAGTGTTACACGCAGAGTTGCTTTGCATCTGAAGAAACGGCTGGAAGCAGAAACACCGCACAGCGTGGGCCTGATCGACCTCAAGGATTATGAACTGCCGATGGTGCAGACCGTTTTTAATTCCGTTGATAATACGCCGGAGCAATTCCGTCCGCTGAGCCGCCGGATCTTTGCGGCCGAAGCTTTCATCCTCGTTACACCCGAGTACAACGGCAGCTATTCTCCGGCCATGAAGAATCTCTTGGATCATTATCCCAAACAATTGCATAAACCTTTTGGATTGGTAACGGCCTCGCCCGGTCCGTTGGGAGGTCTTCGTGCATCGCAGCAATTGCTGCTGCTTGCAGCCGGACTTTTTGGTATTGCCTCACCTACGCTGCTGATCGTGCCGAACGTAGAAAAGAAATTTGATGTAGAAGGCAACCTGACCGATGAAAGTTTTCAGAAAAACGTACACATGTTCCTCACAGAATATTTATGGCTGGCCGATCAATTAACCAGGCCCAAAACGCATGCTGATTAAGCTTTTGATGCGCGGTAACGGTCCAGCCCGCGACGTGCTTTTTTCTGCACGGCTCTTTTCATAAAACCCGTCCAGCCGAATAATTGTCCCTTCCAGCCGAGTGCCTGACCGAGCCAGGTGCTGAGGCGGAACGCGTCGCTGTGTTCAATTATCTTACCGTCTTTCAACCGCATAAATGCCTTCACGCGGTTGGTAACTTTATTACCGGTCTGGCTGAATACGTAATTGGCCACCCATTCGCAGGTAGCATACTCTTCATCCAGTAATTGTATGTTGGAAAAAGTCAGGGAAAAGGACTTTGCATTACTGCACAGCATTTCCCACATATCACGCGCTTCGTCGCCATGCAGCAAGCCAAAAACGGGATCATTGAAAACGATGTCCTCACTGTAACAGGCATTCATGCCCGCGGCATCGAGATGCGAAAAAGCGGTATAAAACTGCGCAACAATTGCTTCGTTCTGTTCCATAGTACAAAAAATAAATAAACAGATAAGCTGTAAATTTAGCTTTTCAGGATCATATCCTTTCTTCAATCTTTTACCATGCGGAAAATCTTAATGCTTTTGCTGCTCCTGCCGGTGCTGAATATGCAGGCACAAACACCTGCTGTTATTCCCGAGCCTGTTTCGATGACGATGGGCAAAGGAAAGTTCACAATCAACCGGCAGACGGTTATCGAGGTCAATGACGCATCGGTCAATGATGCTGTCAATTTTTTCAATCAATACCTGCAGACCAACTATGGCTTTAAGCTGGCTGTAAAAAGACAACACAACGGTGCGGCCATCCGTTTTATCTCGCGGATATTTGTGCGGGCGCCGGATAAAGATGCTTATCAATTAACGGTGGACAATAAAGGCATCCGCATCGAAGGCGATACACATGCCGGCACTTTCTATGCCGTGCAGACGCTGATACAATTATTGCCGTTGGAAAAATCGGCCTCGCTGGTCATACCGGCAGTAAGCATCAACGACTATCCGCGGTTCAAGTACCGCGGGATGATGCTTGATGTATCCCGCCATTTTTTTCCGTAGCGCTGGTAAAAAAATACCTCGATTATCTCGCTTTGCACAAGATCAATTATTTCCACTGGCACCTGACCGACGACCAGGGCTGGCGCATTGAAATAAAAAAATATCCATTGCTCACACAAACCGGTGCCTGGCGCAACGGAACGATTACGGGTCGTTATCCGGGCAATGGCAATACCCGTCAACGATACGGTGGCTATTACACGCAGGCACAAATCAAAGAAGTAGTGGCTTATGCAGCAGCAAGACATATCACGGTGGTGCCCGAAATTGAAATGCCGGGACATGGCAGTGCGGCCATTGCTGCTTATCCTGAATTAAGTTGTTTTCCCCAACGATCAACCTATAGTTATTACCCGAAAGAATGTGCGTGGAGCGGTGATACCACGGGCAAGCAGGTGCAACAAACCTGGGGTGTGTTTGACGATGTATTCTGTGCGGGCAAGGAATGGACCTTTCAATTTTTACAGGATGTGATCGATGAGATCATTCCGCTTTTCCCCGGTCAGTATATACATGTGGGCGGAGATGAATGTCCGAAAGAAAATTGGAAGCAATGTCCGGACTGTCAGCAACGCATCCGCGCGAATGGATTGAAAGATGAACATGAACTGCAGAGTTATCTCATCCAGCGAATGGAAAAGTACATTAATGAAAAGGGCCGCAAACTGATTGGCTGGGACGAAATACTGGAAGGCGGACTGGCGCCCAATGCAACGGTCATGAGCTGGCGGGGAGAAAAGGGTGGCATCGAGGCCGCAGCGCAAAAACATACTGTGATCATGACGCCGACCACGTATGTGTATTTTGACTATGCCCAATCGCGGCGTGAAGACTCGGTGACCAACGGCGGCGTAAATGATCTGGAAAAAATATACGGCTATAATCCCATACCATCCGCCATGCCGGATGCTGATACGTCGTTTGTATTAGGCGCGCAGGCGAATATGTGGACGGAATATATCAGCAATCAACGAAAACTGGAGTATATGCTTTTCCCGAGGCTCGCGGCGTTAAGCGAAGTGTTGTGGACGCCGGTATCAAAGAAAAGCATGGAAAATTTTGCACGAAAGTTACCGGTGCAACTCAAACGTTATGACCGGTGGAAGGCTAATTACAGCCGCGCATTTTATCAATTGAAACAAAAGGTTACGCGCGCTCCCGGACATGCGTTGTATTGGGAGCTGAGCAGCCGTTCTGATAAAAAAATAACATTCGTGAACGATTTGGTTGATAGTGTGGGACATTACAAAACTCCTTTGCTGATTAACGGTAGCGTAAACTTTTCTGTAAGCCAGGCCGATCAATCGCTTTCACAACAATTTGTCTTCAACAAAGCCACGGCCAAAGATATTACGGTCACTCCCGCTCCTTCTAAAAGTTATCCGGGTGAAGGCGCTTTTACGCTGGTTAACGGAATCACAACGGAAAGAAAACTAAAGGAGCCGGATTACTGGATCGGTTATGCTGGAACGGCTTTTACTATCACGATCGACCTGGATAAAGACGATCGCTTCTCGGAAATTAAACTCGCCACATTGCAGCAGCCTGGCAGCTGGATTTATGCACCTGCAGTCGCAGGCATATCGGTTTCGGATGACAATATGAATTTCCGGGAAATAAAAGACGTTGTGGCATCTTTTCACCAAAACGAACTGACCATTAAATTACCGCAAGCCGCGAAAGCAAGATTTCTGCGCATCCATGTGCCGGAAGGACAAATCATTCCCGCCGGTGCTCCGGGAGCCGGCAACAAAGCCTGGGTTTTTCTGCAGGAAGTAAGCGTAGGCTGATCTTGCAGGATTCTGCGGGGGGCCACCCTGAAATAATTTTTCAGGGCCATGGGCGGTCGGGCCAAACTCGCTTGAACAGGCGCATTCCGCATTGCAGGCTGCGTTTTTTTGCGGGCAAACCTGACAAAAACAATGCACAGCCCGCAGGAACTTGCGGAGGGTTTATTTTAAATATATTTGAAGCACTTATCGCTCAACAGCATAACCATCCAACATTATGTCGAAAAAAACAGCTCAGGCCGACCTTACTGACAGTTTTGAAAAAATTCCCGTACGCGTTTATCCCGATCTCAAAGAAGGATCGAAATTCGTAGCGCAACAGATCGCCGATCTGATCCGGGACAAACAGAAGAAAAAACAAAAATGCGTACTGGGACTGGCAACTGGTTCTACGCCCAAAACATTGTACGCTGAGCTCGTGCGCATGCACCGCGAAGAAAAGCTCAGCTTCAAAAATGTGGTCACCTTTAACCTCGATGAATACTATCCCATCGACAACGATGCACTGCAAAGCTACAACCGCTTCATGCGCGCACATCTCTTCGACCATGTAGATATTAACCCGAAGAATATTCATATTCCCAACGGAGAAATTCCGAAGGAAGCAATAAAAAAGCATTGCCTGCAATACGAAAAGATGATCGAAGAGGCGGGCGGTATCGACCTGCAGATACTTGGTATCGGCAACAACGGACATATCGGTTTCAATGAACCCGGTTCCGGTATTTATTCCAGAACAAGATTGATCACGCTTGACAATTCAACGCGCCTGGCCAATGCGTATGAATTCCCCAACATCTCGCAGGTGCCTCGTCTGGCGATTACCATGGGTATTGCCAGCATCCTGAAATCAAAGAAGATCATTCTCATGGCCTGGGGATCGGGCAAGGCCAACGTGATACAAAAAGCGGTAGAGCATGACGACAGCGAACATGTACCGGCCTCCCTGCTGCAAAACCACGATGATGTAACCTTTGTGGTGGATGAAGCGGCGGCAGCAGATCTCACCCGCAATAAATCTCCCTGGCTCACCGGCGATTGCGAATGGACGCCGAAGATCATCAAGAAAGCCGTGGTGAACATGGCGCTGAAACTCAAGAAACCGGTATTGAGCCTGACCAACGGCGATTACAATGAATATGGCCTCAGTGATCTGCTGGTGGAAAAAGGGGACGCTTACGAAATCAACCTGCAGGTATACTACATGCTGCGCGACAGCATCACGGGCTGGCCCGGCGGAAAACCCAATGCGGTTATACCGGCTCACCCCGAACGTTCAGAACCCTATCCTAAGCGGGTAATCATATTTTCCCCTCACCCCGATGATGATATCATCAGCATGGGCGGTACTTTTCAGCGTCTGCACGACCAGGGACACGACGTACACGTAGGCTATCAGACTTCCGGTAATATTGCCGTAACGGATGAATTCGCTACCCGTTTCCTCGATTTCGCCGTGGGTTTTGAGGAAATTGCGGGCATCGATACCACCAAATCAGAAAAAATCCTGGCCGATACGCGCAAATTTGTGGCCTCTAAAAAATCCAACCAGGTAGATACGCCCAGGCTGCGCGCCATCAAAGGCCTGATCCGCCGCAGCGAAGCCAAAGCTACCTGCCGCTATGTTGGCTTGAAAGATGAGAATATTCATTTCATGAACCTGCCTTTCTACGAAACAGGCACGATCGAGAAAAATCCCATGGGAGAAAAAGACGTGAAGATCACGATGGAATTACTGCGCAAAATCAAACCCCAGCAGGTATATTGCGCAGGTGATTTCGCCGATCCGCACGGCACACATATCGTTTGTTTCAACGTGGTTTTGGAAGCGCTGAAGCGCATCAAGCACGCGGGTGACGAATGGATCAACGATTGCTGGCTGTGGCTGTACAAAGGTGCCTGGCAGGAATGGAATATCGAAGAAATTGAAATGGCTATTCCGATGAGTCCGGACCAGGTGATGAAAAAACGTTTCGGCATCTTCATTCACCAGTCACAGAAAGACTCGGTGCCGTTCCAGGGAAGCGATTCACGCGAGTTCTGGCAGCGGGCGGAAGAGCGGAATGCCAATACCGCGACCTTGTATGCCGATCTGGGATTGACGCATTACGCGGCCATGGAGGCTTTCGTGCGCTGGCATTATTGAGGCTTCGGGGGCCGAAGTATCGGCCCGACACTTCGGGCTCAGCCAGCGGGCTTCGAGGGCCTGGCTTCGAGAACCTCAGCCAGCGGGGTCCATTCACAATTGCCAATTCACGATTCACCATTCACCGCTTATTGCGTATATTTAGCACCAAAATCATTAACGACTATGTCTTTATTCAAATCAAGCAACCCAATCCTCAAAGAATCGGCCTATGAGGGAACTATCCTGGACGGTGTAGTTACCGGTGAAGAAATGACCGTGCGCGGTACGATGAACAAGTTCGGGTTCCTTTTTATCCTGATGTTAGGCACTTGTTTTTTTGCCTGGAACCGTTTTTATTCCGGTGAAGATCCTATGACCATGATGATGATCGGTGGAATCGGTGGTCTTGTACTGGCACTGGTCATGGCTTTCCGCCCCAAAGCTTCTCCCTGGCTGGCTCCGGCTTATGCCCTGTTGGAAGGTTTGTTCGTAGGCGCGGTATCCGCTTTTTATGATTTTGCCTTCAAAACATCTTATCCCGGTATCGTTATGCATGCCGTTGGTCTCACCTTGATCGTGGCCCTGGTAATGTTTGTGCTTTACACCACCCGCATCATCAAAGTGACCAAACAGTTCCGTGCGATCATCACCGTAGCAACCATCAGCATAGCTATTTTCTACATGGTACAATGGATTTCCTATGCCATCAGCGGCAGCACACTCGTTGCGTTTACCAACGCAAGCACCCCGCTGGGCATCGGCTTCTCCGTATTCGTAGTAGCACTGGCCGCGCTCAACCTGTTGCTCAACTTCGATACAATTGAAAAAGGCGCACAGGCCCGTGCTCCTAAATATATGGAATGGTTCAGCGCCTTCGGTCTGCTCGTAACGCTGGTATGGCTTTACCTCGAGATCCTGCGACTGCTGTCCAAACTCAGAGACCGTTAATATTTTTCAATACGTCATAAGAAAAGGCTGCCCTCGGGCAGCCTTTTCTATTAGCCAGCTGTTTTACCATACCAGCTTATAGCCCATTCCTCGCACATTGATAATCTGCACACCCGGATCTTCCTGCAGCAGCTTGCGCAATTTGGTAATGAACACATCAAGCGTGCGGGAGTTGAAAAAATTATCGTCACCCCAGATGGCTTCCAGGATAACTTTCTTGCTGCTCAATTGCTGGTGATTTTTATACAAAAGCCATAATAGTTCCGCTTCCCGCGCCGTCATTGGTTGCACGCGCAGGTTGATGGTGAGTTGTTGTTTTACCGCGTCAAACTGGTATTGACCGATAGACACCTTCACAGGTGTCGTTTCTTTTTTAAGCAACCGGCCTTCGCTCACCAGCACCTTGATGCGGATTACCAGTTCCTGCATGGCGAAGGGCTTTCGCAGATAATCATTACCGCCGCTTTCAAAACCTTCCACCACATCCTGCGGCATTGTTTTGCTGGTGAGAAAAAGAATAGGAACGTTTTTATCGCTTTGCCGTATCGTACGCGCCAGGTCAAATCCATCCATACCGGCCATCATCACATCCAGAATTAAAATAGAAAATATGTTTTTCTCCAGTGTTGCCAATGCCTGTTCTCCGCTCATGACATGCGTTACGGCAAAACCCGCCGCAGCGAGATTTTCCGCAATGATCGACCCGAGCGACTGCTCGTCTTCCACCAATAATATCGACGTAGGATTGTCCAATTATGCAGCAGGGAGTTTAATGATGAAATGAAGTCCTTCGTCCGATTCCGCCACCACCGTTCCGCCATGTGCCTTTACTATACCGGCTACTCGGTAAAGCCCCAAACCGAATCCCTTTACCGCAGCCGCACCGGGCACCCGGTAGAATTTATTGAAGATATGCGGAAGACACGCTTTGTCAATACCCGGTCCGTTATCCTGCACGGTAATGATGAGCCACGCTCCTGCTCTCTCCGCTGCAAAATGCATCAGTACATCGTTTCCTCCGTATTTGATGGCATTTTCAATCAGGTTTTGAAATACTGCTGCAAACTTTTCCTTATCTGCATACATTTTTAGTTCAGCTTCAATGGTCAGCTCCCACCGGAAACCCGATTGAACATCGAAAGAAGACAAAAGTTGTTCAAGGAATGGGCGGAGTGCAAATTTCTCCTTTACCAACTGACCTGAAATATTTTGCTCTACAGACAATTCAAGGGCTTTCGACACCATCTGATCCAGCCGGTTCAGTTCCGTACGTGAAACATTCAGGTACCGTTTAGTGCGCTCTTTATCGTTTAACGCATCATAGAACTGCAGTCCGTCGATCGCGGCCGTAACCGTGGCAATCGGCGTCTTCAATTCGTGCGTCATGTTGCTGATAAAATCGTCTTTCAGTTCATCCAATTGCTTCTGCCGGATAATGGTCTGGTACATCCGGTACAGGCACCAGAACGTTAGTCCCAGCAACAATAACGAACCGATGCCAATCAACCATAACCGTTTAAACAGTACCATACGGGGATTGTGTACGGTTACCTGCGCTACGTATCTTTTCTCTATATCATTCACCCGTTTCAAATTCACAGAAACCGGTTTACTGTAAAGCGCCTTTCCCTTCATCTCCGGCAGCGGATGTAATGTAGTATCGATATAAGCAATAGAAAAACCCGCATCGATCTTGTTTTGCGCCAATTCGGCCTTGAACAATTTGTTCATGAACAACGTATCCATCGACAGATCGTTGTATTTTTTTGTCCAGGCCTGTCCAAGGCGCTGGGTATAGAAAAAGATGACATCCGAGGCAATATTCTTTATGAGATTTTCTTCTACAAACCGGCCGATCACTTCTTCCCTTTCTTTGTCCGACAACTTTTCCGAAACCGGATGCAGTTTGTTTGACCAGGAAGAAAAGTCTTTTGGATTGGCAGGATCGTACATCGTCACTGCCCAAACGTTTTCCGCTTTATTGTACCGGGTTCCAAATCTGATAGCATTCGTGTCATGCAGTAAAGCGCTGAGATAAACGGTCAATGTATCTTTGCGGCGGTTCCACTCCTTGTCAACCGCTTGCTGAAACGAATAATCCACCTCCCGTTGCAGGATATCCGCCGAGCGGGTCCATTCTTTGGAAATCCAATAAGCCTGCAGACAAAGTAAGCCGGCGGCCGCCAGTAACGCCAACAGGAAAAGTCTTCTGACCCGGTTATTCATGGCAACAAAAATATCTGCTTTGCACATAAACCGGCAACCCGGTTAACAAACATTAACAATGATTCAAACCGCTTAACGCCTTTGCTCCTGTCATCCTGATATGTTTGTGTTCTAAAAATAAACCATGAAAAAAATAATGCTGCTTTTATCAATAGGCTGCTGGCTGACCGCAACGGCGCAGGAACTTGCTCCCCGCGACCAGATGCCTGATATCCTTCTACCCCGTACCCTGAATGGAAATGCGGCCAGCATCAGTTCCCTGAAAGGAAAACTGGTGCTCATCGACTTCTGGGCCACCTGGTGCAGCCCGTGCATCAGCGCCATGAAAGAATTGGAAGAATATAAAAAAGTGCTCGGTAACCGACTTGAAGTGATCGCCGTATCTGACGAATCAGAAGAAAGACTGCGAAAATTTGTAAAGGCGAGACCAACCACCCTGAATATTGCCAGCGACACGGCAGGTAACCTGCGCAAACTTTTCCCGCACCGGATCATTCCGCATACCGTTCTCATCGGACCGGAAGGAAAAGTATATGCTATCACCAGCCCTTCAGACATCAACCTCGCAATTTTGAAAACCGCCCTCAAAGGTGTGAACATTAACCTGCCTTATAAAAAAGACCAGACCGGCTTTGATATGGAGACCTATTTTATCACGGATTCAACCAAACCGCGTTATTTCGCCTTGCTGCCTGCCGTAGAAGGAGCCGGTTCGATGTCGAGACAATTCAGAGAGGGCACCTTCAAAGACCGGCGCCTCAGCGCAGTGAATATGCCGGTTGAGGGATTGTTCCGCCTGGCCTATGATAAAAATTATTATGCTACTATCAATGAATACGACACCGTGCAACGTAAGTATGAAGACCAGGAAAAGTTCTGCCTCGATGCCTGGATCGAAACACCTGATAAAGAAAAACTGCGGGCCTATATCCGGGAAGAACTAAAGAAACACTTCATCGACGTAGAGGTGGTAATGGAAAAAAGAAAACAAAAAGTACTGGTGCTGAAAGCGAATAAGGATGCATTGACATTACTGAAGCCATCAACGCAAAAAGCACAGGGGTATGATGCCGGCGGATCACATTTCGAAGGCAATGGCGTTACCCTTGATGCCCTGGCTGATTACATTGAAGCGTTTGGATTATACCCGGGCAAAGTACTGAATGAAACCGGCGTTGAAGGACGGTTTGATATCGCCTTTGAATTCCAACCGGAAAAGAAAGATGATTTTAAAGAAAAGATGGCGGCACTGGGACTATATTGGGAAAAAGCCGAACGGGATGTGGAAATGATGGTATTGAAAAAGAAATAAAGTAAAGGCTGCCCTCGGGCAGCCTTTACTTTCATCACAGAAAATTCAGGGCTTGGCCGGGCCACCTTCTTTCTTTTCTTCGGGCGCGACCTCCTCCACGATATGCGGCACGTTGTCCGTCACAAATTCATTCATATAGATATCAAATACCACCATGATATAGTTGATCAACAGCGGACCGAATACCAACCCGATAAAACCGAACAGCCCGAGACCAACTATCACGCCAAGGATCGTGATCACGGGATGCACGTCGCCCATGCGTTTCAGCAACGTGATCCTTGCCACATAGTCCACATTGCCGGTGATGATAACACTGTATAACAATACGCCGGTAGCGTTACCGGTATCGCCCACCGCATACATATAAATTACCAGCGGCACCCATACTACCATCGTACCCACTACCGGAAAAAAGGCAAACACACCGGTGAGGAATCCCCAGAGGCCCCATTCATTTACATTAAAAATAAAATAGCCCAAGGCAGCTATCAGACCCTGGATAATGGAAATAAGGGGAATACCCAACGCGTTGGCCCTTACGAGCTTCTTGGTTTCGGATGCCAGTTTGTTGATATTGTCCTGCTTCAGCGGCGTAATGCGGTTGAGGTAACGTTCGAGCTCTCGGCCGTTGTACAACATATAATACAACACAAACAACATGATGGCCAGGTTGGTGACCAGGTTGGCCGTACTGTTGAGCAAACCGGGAATATAATTGGTGAGTTTGTTTAACCCTGTGGAGAGGCTTTCTTCTGAAATAAGGGTGAAGCCAATCTTGTGCTGGATGGTGGTGAGCGATGTCCTGGCCTTATCGATCATGTCGGTTGGATTGGCCAGGAAGGTGTTGATTTTGGGACTGATCAGCGTAATGGCCAGGAAAATGGGCAGACCGATGAGCAACAGGTAATAAATGATAAACATGCCGGCGGCCCAGCCTTTGCGCCACTTACGCGTGTAAATAAGGCGGAAATAATTGCTGCGGCTTAAAATGTACAAGGTCAATGCGCCGAGCAGCCCCGGCATGAACATATACAACTCCTTGATAACAGTGATCAGCAGCAGCAGCAGGATGGCGAGGATAAGCACCTGCCTGATCCGGTCGTTAAATGTTGGCATGTCTGTAAGATAATATTTTTAACCAATGCAAAAAGAATGCAGGGTTGGGTCCAAAAGCGTGCCATGGCCAAAAATGGAACAGTAATTGACTTTTAGGGGTATGCCATCATTAAAAGAACGCTACAAAAAGCAAACCTCCACCCCAAAGGGCAAGATCATTTTGCTCAGCCTCGCCCTGATCATCATTACTGCCGTGGCCGGCGGCATTCTTTACTGGAATGCCTACAAAAAACAGATCATCCGCGCCGAGCTGGAGAAGGCATTGCGTAAAGGAAACGGTCTTTACAAAATTGCGTATGATGACCTGAAACTCGACGAAGTCAACGGTAATCTTTCCGTTATCAATCTCCGTATCAACTACGACAGTACGAAGCTGGAAGAAATGCGGGCAGCGGGCAAAACGCCCTCTATGCTGATGCATATACAGGTGCCCTCCCTGCACGTAACGGGCGTAAAAACCCCGAGGGCGCTGCTCAACAAGGAAATCAGCGGTAGCAAGGTCACCATCAGCAACCCGCTGGTGGAGCTGAAATATACCATGGAAGGTGCCGACACGCTACGGAATGTACCGGATAAGGCTTTGTACGAGCAAATACTGGGCGGATTGAATATGATCCACATGGACACTGTGGAAATAACAGGGGGCATAATCTCCACACAAAACCTGAAAACGAAACGCAAGAACATCGAACTGATCGATACACGACTGCAACTGGTAGACGTGGCGGTGGACAGTGCGTCCAATGCTGACAGCACCCGCCTGTTTTTTGCCCGTACGCTTCATCTGCAATGCGGTAACATCTCCTGGTTCTCCGGAAACGGACTGTACCGTTATACGGCCGACAGCATCACGGTGGGTTCGGACAATAGTCAGGCATTTATAAAAAGATTTGCCATCGAGCCGCAAAAAGGTGAAGATGCTTTTGTGAAAAGTCTGCCAACGCAGGATGACCGGTTCGACTTCAACATCCGTGGCATCGGTATCAAAGGATTAAACATGCTCGAACTGCTAAAAGAATCATTCTATGCAGACAGCATCACCATCGACGCGGCGCAATTTAAAATATACAGGGATTTGTCTATTCCGCGCGACAAGAAGAACCGGGTAGGCACCTATCCGCACCAGGCCGTGGGCAAACTGCCGATCCCGGTGGAAGTACCGGTGATGATCGTGAACAATACCTATGTGGAATACAAAGAAAAAAATGCAAAAACGCAGCAATCCGGCAAGGTTCGCTTCCACAACTCGACGGCGGTGATCCGTAACCTGACCAATAAAAAAGAAAAAGTAGCGCAAAACAATGTGATGACGGTGGACATCAACACGCGCTTTCTCGATATCACACCGTTTAATGTAAAATGGAAATTCTACCTGCTGCAACCCAATGGCCGCTTTGATGTGAGTGGTACGCTGAGCGGTTTGGATGCGAAGGCGGTGAATGTGTTGGCCGAGCCGATGGGCCCCGCGCGGATCGAAGAGGGAAAGATCAACAAAGTGCAATTCAACTTTGCGGGTAATGACTACAACATGAACGGTAAGGTATTGATGTTGTACGAGGATCTGAAGGTGGCGGTACTGGAAAAAGACGAGGACAGTAAAAAACTGGAAAAGAAAAAACTGATCAGTTTCGTAGCGAACATCCTGGCTAAAAACTCCAATCCCAAACGCAAGGGCCGGGAGCCGCGGGAGATCGATGTGAAAAACGAACGGAATACCAACCGGTCAATTTTTAATCTTGCCTGGAAGACTTTGTTTGAAGGGATCAAGGAAACGGTGGGGATTAATAAGAAGAGTAAGGAGAAATGATAGCCGGCTACTATAAAAAGGATACCGGCTTTCAACCAGCCATACAAAAACTTACCAGTCGATAGCCATTACTTGTTGCGCTTTAGGGTATAAAATTCAGAAGTTTCACTCAAATATTCTTTTCCCCGATCACGGATCGTAGCGTTATAGGTTACAATATCTTCATTTGAGAATGGCCTATCAGTGCCGTATACCTCAATGCTATCCGGCACAACCTTATACCATAAATCGTGCTGGCTAGCGGGAGTTTAAAAAAGCAATCAATCTCACTTATTTGCCTGTCTAGAACAAACACTTTAAACTTTGTGAGTTCTTCACTAACAAAAGTGGTATCCGATTTTATTTCCTGCTTTGCATTATCTGTATCTATCTTCTCAAGCTTAGATGGCTTTATTTACCCCTGATCCCTGGTGCCGCTAGAGAGGCATCGCATGTTAGATGATTCAAGTAGAAAAAGCCTTAATTTTCCTGAAAAAGTACTCTCATCTCTTAGCGGGTAAATATCCACCAATTAATAGTACGCTCATTAGAAAAAAAAAATAAAAAGACTCCAAAAAAAATCGCAATACTTAGAATAAGGTACCGACGTCGTTCGCCACTGCTTAAGAGCTTATAGTCCTTGACTATCTTCATTTCAACCATTCTTTTTCTGTAAATGGACCGAAGTTGATAATGAGTGAAATACCATATTATGGCCGCCAAAATCAATATAAGCCAAAGGTCAACTTTAAAAGGCAGAATTCTAACTATTGCAAATTCAGCAATAAGTAAAAGAAAAAAGAGTTCGACGCCTGTCATAAAAGCGGCTGCATCCTCAGTTGTTATTCCATTTTTCTTATCTGCAATTTTCTCCATTAGAGAAAAATTAATCATAAATATCTTTCGCATAGTCAAATTTAAACTTAAATTAAAATAAACTACCTAGCCATTTTCCGAACCTCGATTCTCTACCAATTAACGAATCTATTTTATCCCCCACATCAAAGACATAATCGATTGCGCCATATATCACAGTCCCTACCGCTACTGCAGCAACGACTGGAGCAGCCGCTACAGTTGCGACGACTGCTGTTGTTGTAAGTAGCGCTCCGTCAATTATGGTATGAGCATCCCAAGAATCCGTTGCAATTTCGTTGACAATATTTCCAGCGGTTAAAAAGCTTCCCACAGGCCCCAGTCTCTTAACCAACTTTCCTGCGCCTTTAACGCCATTAACTATCTTAGATGCAGTAGCTCCTGGCTTTAAAAGATTGGAGCCATTATAATATTTATAGGATTTGTTGAGATCATATAAGCTGTTTACAATGGTATTCCTTTTGATCCTCCCTAAGCCCATTATCAACACATCTGCATTATCTTTTATCCCATTATAGTTACCTTCAACCATATTAAAATAAAAGCCGAAATTTCTAGGTTTGTATCTAATGCCTTTGATTTTAATTCCGCCTAAGGTTCCCATCCAGGATCAGTTGTTGTACTTCTACCATTACGAAAGGGCTATGCTTTTAATCATAAGCGCCCGTACCGGGTATACACAATGCTGAAGCTAAATGTCCGAAGAAAAGCAAAGCGTAGATTACCCCAGCGTATAAAACAACCCTTACAAGTTCCGCTGGCCATTAATCAGGGCTGAGTATGGATTCTGTGTGTGACAGTCTGGTGGACGGCATAAGGTTCAGACTGTTGAATGTCATTGATGATTATAACCGTGAATCGCAGGGAAATGTACCATCGGTTGAATTTATTAATCCAACCCCTTTTAATATTAAAAATCTGAAAATTCTAATTACGAATGGCCCGAATATAATGGGAGCTTACAGAGCACAAAGTTGAATATGCAAACCATAAAAAAAGACCCTCGATTGGAGAACCTTTTTATGGCTTGCGCATCCGCATTATTGCTGAACAAATTGACCATCCGGGAAAGTCCCACCTGGAACTGACGTCGCAATAACAACTTGTATTATTTGTAAACTCTCGACAGGATTTTTCGCCTAATATAGGCGACAGATTTCCATCTTTCGATTTGCACATCCAGCATTCTTTTGCCGCATTACCAATTGACACGTTGACGGCCATGATGAAGCCCAAGGTTGTCACGAGGACAATTATAACCAACTTTAGCTGCATTATCTGGAATAATCATTGATTTTAATACCACTGAGAAAGCCAACACAAAACAACAACTCGATCGATGTGGCCGTAGCATCGTTCACTCGGGTATGTACCTCCGGCAAAATATAAAGCTATACTCTGACTCTGTAGAGATAAAGCAAATAACTTCTATCCTTTTTAACTACAGCCAAAAATAGGAAAGCCTGGAAAACGACATTTGAGGATATATGGAAAAAAAACTACTCTTCGATATTTATTTCATCAAGCGGATGTACTAATCTTTTGTTATCCAAGAAGAAATTGGTGGCAATAGAAGTTAGAAGTATTTTTGCAAGCTTAGTATTAACTTCGTCACAAGTAACAGTGATGCTTATGAGTTTGTTCGGCTTCATTTCACCATATAAATTTGAAACCGTTAACTCTGAATCTCCTTTTCTTACTGAATAAATACTAAGATAAAATGTCCTGTCATCTATAACCATCTTTTTCCGGCGGACATCATACTGCCATCCATTAGCTAGAATATCTGACTCTCCCTTCAAATAAAAACTATCGATATTTTCATCCTTTATATTGTATATACCGATACCTATAGTAAGCTTGCTGCTAGTATCAACTTTATCTATTCGAAGAATACTATCATGTATTGTTACCTTTGTAAACTCTACAGGCAGATTGGTCGTTAATCCCAAAGAAGGATACTCGAATTTATTCCAATTGATTTCTCTCACAATTTCCTGTCCTGAATTATAGTAAGTCCATACTCCCATCTTAATACCGAGTTTATATACTCCTTTTTGATTTTTTTGACCAGATTCATCGTAGACAGTCCATTCACCATCTTCCAATGAATCTATCATGCACCCGCTTATATGAGTCAAACTTCCATCGACACCTTTGAAACTAAAAGTGCACTCTTGACTTTGATTATGACATCCAGTAATAATCAATAACATTCCGATTACGCATAGAAAGATACTTCTCATTATATTTTGTTTAAAAAGTCACGCCAAGTTCTGTTGTATTTTTTACGTTACCCACCTTAACCTCAGCCTTTACGCCGGTACTAACCTTCGTATTTCCATTTTGATCGGTGGTACTAGTAACGTTGCTACCAACCCTCAACGCGCTTGCTCCAGTACTAGCTGAAACCTCATTTTTTTGCTCGCCATTCGCGCTCGTGGTAGTAGAAGCCGTCGCTGAAAAAGGCCCTGCATTAAATTCTGTGGTCACTTTTACATCTCCATTAGACATCGTTTTTACTGTAACCTTAATTCCATTTACATTTTTTTCTGTTTTAACGCCGTTAGCGACCTCGGCGCTTGCTTCTGCTTTCATTAGAGATCCTTTATATCCTTTCGAGCTATTATTTGCCTCAACGTATTCGTATGCTTCGCTCAAATTAGTTCCGATCCTTACCTTTACTTTAATCTCCTGAATTCGGGTTGCTCCTGACGCATCCTTACCATCGCTGGTTTCAGTTGTATTTGAAAAGAAATATCTAGCGCGATCTACCAAATTGCTTAATCCTTTTGAAATTGAACTAAACCCCTCCGCCAACGCTTGTTTAGGATTGGCGTATCTGTAAGTTTCAAATCCATCCAAATCAACAGCATTTGGGACCTCGTTTCCTGCAAACTGATAAGGGGCATAATAAACGTACGTATTACTTAGCCTATCTTGGACAAAAAACCTCCCAATGGCATTGTCGTAGAACCTATTTTTATAATCATACCATTCCAAGCCGTTGCCGTCACTAAATTCCTCGCGTTGTTCTTCATGGCCATTGTATTTAATTCGATTCGTCAACCTTCCGGCCGCTTTATGGCTTATCCCCGCCATCGTCAGCCCGAACGGATAATAATGCGTCTCTTCTAACAACGGGCCACGGATATGCGTCACCTGCAAGTTATCAAAATATACCGGCACATTGGTGGTTTCGTTGTTGACAAACACATACAGGTAACCGCTTTTACTTATTGGCAGATTCGTGAGCTCATGAAGTTTAAATTCCTCGCTCGTACCCACCTGCTGCGCTCCGCTGCTGCCTGCTACATAGTTAAAGCGTTCGTCGAGCAGCAGCCAGTTCACATACGCTTTTGGGCGACCGGATACCATACTTTGCTGTTCCGTCAGAAAGTCCGCTGCCGATGGCGTCAATATTCCACTGCCACTCAGGTCGCCGGGTGTAATGTTACCGTGTAGAGTACTCAGCCCTCCCACAGAAGTTGCCAGCGCCGAGGCCAGCACATCTGTCAGCGGCGTGAGGGGGATCGTCGGCGCAGTTCCGCCCGTGTTATACCAACTGCTTACCCGCAGGTTAAATTTATCACCAGCCATCACCTTCAGCACAATGGAAGGACCGATCTTTGGGTTTGATGCTCCACCAACTTTGGCCACCTTGTTATTCGGATTGGTATAAGCATCAGTCGGATAGCCTGCCGGCAGATCGGCGCGTGTTTCCGGCAAACCTGCATACAACTGCTCCTCTGTTGCCGTTTCAGCCGTTTCCATCGAGGCAGCCGGGTAGGCGTTTGATTTTTGTTCTTCCGTAATCAACACCCGCACGTTCCCCAGGTGATCCTTGATCATGTAGTCGTATTCCAGTCTCGCGGGGTTTGATCCTTCTGCAGCCACATATCTTGTTCTTCCCTCTTCGTTGCCCAGGAACTGAAACTTATCGGTATAACCTAAAGCCGTTTGCAGCGTACTGTTGTTGGGATAGGACTTAGATTCATAGACATTACCACCGATATAAGTGGTCGTAGTTACAATACGCTCCGGGCTGTAGATATTC